>Ga0208189_1000142_pt1 | contig 45076 bp, 39 predicted proteins | sample June2015DPH_10_5_FD_184702 | JGI IMG/M metagenome (GOLD analysis project Ga0208189, IMG submission 184702) | Peatland microbial communities from SPRUCE experiment site at the Marcell Experimental Forest, Minnesota, USA - June2015DPH_10_40... | ecosystem: Environmental > Terrestrial > Soil >... | reverse complement strand
GGACTCGGAACCAAGCACAAGTCCACGACCTACAAGGAGATGCGAACTAGACGGACCGTTCCAAGCCACCCAGCCAAGACTGACCACAACATATTGTGGCTTGCTGAAACAACCGGATAAGCATGAGCCGTCTACTTGGAAGCGCTGTCGGATCTAAGCCCAGAACAGATTGATGCCGGCTGCGAGAATGCGATCAAAACCGCGGAGCAGTTTCCAAAGCCGGGACACATACGTGCAGCAGTCCCTTTTGACAGGACCATTTTCCTTGGCCCACCGTTGTTGGAGTACGCCGAAACGCTAACTGCAGAAGAGCGGGAAGCAGCCATTAAGGAATGCGCGAATTTCAAGGCCGAGATTCAAAAACACTTCGAGCCCAGGAAACCGACACCGCCAAAATCGAAAAAGATTCCACTATTGGCCGCGCCGCGCTCCATCACAGCACAACTCGAGGAACTGCGCCGCCGGGGGTTTTTGAAATGAGAAATCGAAACCATTCCATTTTTCGGCCGGTCGGTGATGAGCAGGATTCTTGCATCGCTGCAGCGCATCGCGCGGACGAACGGTATCGCCGGCGTCTCCGTTCAGAACCGGAGCACAAAGACCAGGAGCCCCCGGAACCCTCCCGCTATGTAGCCGTCGATGGCGATTTGCCGGAATTCTTCTGGCCGCCATCCGGAGTATGATGCACTATTAGTGCAGGGGTTAATATGGCGATTGAACAAGGTAGGATTTGCGTCTGCGATCGGTCAGAGTGCAAGCATCGATGGCTGCCAGAAGGAAAGGGTCTGCCCCTGCCGGCTGGCGGTTGGTCACCGCCAGCTTCGATCAATGACTTCCTTCTCAACCACTTTCTCTTCAATGTCGGAAATCTCGGCTAGGGCTTCTTTTACACGCTGACGGTCCCAGTCAAGAAACTCGGCAATTACTGGACCATCTCCCGTATCTTTCCCGCGACCAGTCGCGGGAAGCAGCTTCTTGTACTCTTTTTCCCCCGCCGGTGAGTGCAGGAAGTCACGGGCGGCCAGAACGGTTTCGTTGATGACGGCAGGCGTGAGATTGTAAATCTCATCGTTTTCATCGGCCATCACCTTGATCATGTCGCCGTCGCCAAGATCGACGAGCCTGCACGAAGCGAGGAACCAATTCCTGGCCACTGTGGTGAGCACCTGCTCCAGCCGATGAGCGCTGAGAACGGGTGTGCATCGATGCGCAGGCATGCACATTCACTACGAAACTCCCTACAGTGGACCGGGGCAGTGCGCAACTCACTGAAAAAACGCGCGGAACTTCGGGTTAGCTGTCCGATGCAAATAAATTTCGCAATTAGAAGCGATTTGCCGATGCCTACGTCTCTCACTGTCTGCGAGAGGGATTTGCGCGTCTGGCGAGGCACAGCGTTGCAGCGCTGGCCTTTCCTGAGCGGGCCATGGATTCATTTTCGTGAGCGGCGACATTTCCCCTTTTCCTCTTGACGCGATTATTGACTGTGTGCTGTCCGAGAAAACGTGCAACAACATTGCTGGGAGGTTCCTATGAAGCAAATTGCGAGATTGCGGCGCTGCACAGGGATTAGCCAACATGCGCTCGCGCGCGAATCCGGCGTCCCTCGTTGGAAGATTTGCTTCCACGAGACCAACCGTATCCAACTCAGCGATGAAGAACTGCAAAGAATCAAAGACGTTTTGGAGCGGCGCGCCCGAGAAGTCGTCGCGAATATCGCCGCGGCCTGAGAATTTCCGGGGAGCACGCGCGTGAAGGCGGACAAAAGCGGACAGAAAATGGGTGAGAAGAGCCGCGAACGATTGCAGGCGAGGGCGATAAATGCCCTATTGTCTTCACCGAGTCTGGAGAGAGCCGCGCAAAAGGTGCATGTCTGCTCCAAGACACTTTCCCGATGGCTGGCAGATCCCGAATTCCGCGCAGCCTATGAGACCAAAAAAAGAGATTACCTCCGGGCGGGCCTTGGCAACCTCACGCGCAAGGTATTCGACGCCGGGGAAATACTCGCCGAAGTCGCCCACCATCGCGGCAGGAAATACCAGGGACCGCGCACGGCGGCGGCGTCCTCGCTCATAAAACTTGCGATGGACGCAGCGATCCTCGAAGACCTGCAAGAGCGAATCGCGAAACTGGAGAAGCAAGGCCAAAATGAAAACAGCATCTAGCATCGAAAAACATCTGCGCGACTTGGAGGGCGTCAATCCTGGCGCGGACCTCATCTTGCACTTCCAGGATGGCTCCACGCGCTCTTTTAAAATCCACAAGAAAAGCGTTTTGCCCCTCTTCTGTGCATCGATGAATCTTTTTCACTTCGTCTCGTGTCCAGAGGAATACACGGCCGAGGCACGACAAAAACAAGCCGAGAGGAAAGATGTGGCCCGAGATCCCGCCCATCGGGAGGACGCCGCCACCGGACGGCCAATTTCCAGGTTTGATTTTCTCCTGGAGCTCTTTGGCCGGGCCGAGCGAATCAGTGGAGATGCCGCGAAGCATCTGGTCGCCGAAACTTGGTCGCAATGCCGCATGCGCGCGGAAACACTGAGGCGGGGAAAACGGTTTTACTACACACGCGAAAACACGGATCCGTTCTTCGAGAACTGCACCGTGGGACCTTACGCCCCTGATTCGGCTTCCGCACCCGATGTTCCTGCCGCGCAAAGCACGGAGATTGCGTAGTTTGCCGAAGGCTGGATTCGAGATGTAGTCGATTTTGTAGAGAAAAAGGAGAAATCAATCATGGACGCAAAGCAGAATGTGGAAATCGAACGGATGGCCAGTTCAGCGAAGAACGGCGGGCGGTTTCGTTGGCAGGATGTGCCGCTTTACAACGCGGATGGCGGTCCCGCCAATGCCGTGCGTGATCTCGTAGAGGTCACCGGGCCTACCAGTGGCGCGTGGTGGGAGCATCGCGAGCCCAATTTTCTGAGTCGGCAAGGCGAGAGATTTGCCTCACACGGGGAGAAGGGCAAGTACGGCCGCGACGATCGGGATGAGCGATGTGGCGCCGAACGCGAAAACACCGCCGTCCGCGACTCGGAAGGATACGAAGAATACATGCCTCAGGCCGGGGAGACTATCTCCGATTGGCTCAAACGGTTTGCAGAGGCAATTGACTTGAACATCCCCTCGCGTCGTCCTCTTTTCGAGGCGCTTAAGAACTTTCTGTCTGGATCTGGGACGAACGGCAAACTGGCCAGCGAGTTACCACAGGCCACGATCCGAAAATTTGTCGAACTCATTTGTAACGCTTCAGAGGAGGCCGCATGACCGCGCGAGTCTTTACAGTGCCAGGAAGTTCATTCGATGGCGGAATTTCGGACCCTGGTCCACCGTCGCCACCGGCAGCGGCAGCGCCGAAGCGCGAGCCGGAAGATCCGTACATTCCGCCATTGTCGAACCTGTTCACGTCGTATCTCGAAAAAGATTCCGCAGACAGCCGCGAGTGCGGGAATTTGCTCATGCAGAGGGTCCAGCTCAACGAAGCGTGCAAAGGATTTATCGAAAAAGTACGCGGCCCGATGCGCGAGAAGCTCATCGCAGACCATGAGTCGATAAAATCGGAAGCGCGCAAGAAACAAAAAGAGATTTCCGACATGCGCGCCACAGCCGCGGAGTGGCAGCGGGAGCTGCTCAGGGCGAAAGATGCGCAGGCCCGTGCGATGGTTACCTTGCGAGACACAGATCAGCAACGCAAGAGTTTGAGCCGTTTCTCGCCGCGCTCGGCATTCGCCAAGGCAGATGAGGACATGAAAGCGGCGGAGAAACGCGTGGACAAGACGAACGCAAAGGTTGGTGACATACAACAGCATATCAATGGGATCGTATTCGCGGAACTTCCTAAACTGCAAAAAGAACTGGACAAGATCGCAGCGGAAGAGACGGAGTTGGACGCGCAAATATCGGGACGCGGATTCACGAACGCGTTGGGCGTCGTCATTCCCGCGCGTCCGCCCTTATAAAAGTTTGCCGTTGCGGTCGAGACACGGGGCGGCAAACGGAGGGTAACACCTCCGCAAAAAGTGTCTCTTCTACTTCTAAATCGGGGGGTGGGCTCGCCTGCCCCCTCGAAAAGGTGTTTATGAGTCGAATCCGAATTTATCTTCACCGGCGGCAAGGTCGAACGAACCCGGACTACTGTCCCGGTTTACCCGCGACTGGCGAATTCTGTCGAGCGCATCTTGAGCGCGCGGGAGTCGAGATCCGGGCCACCCTGATCATTGGCGGCGAGCCCATGTGTTCGGCCTGCTTTAAGGGACTGCCGGTCGATCCCAAAGAAAATCTCGATCGTTTGAATACCGTACCTAACGTGCCTTTCGTAAAACCCAAAGGCGAGCCCCCACAAACTCCCGAGGAAGAAGAACACTCGCTGGTACAGTCGAGTTTGTCGCCAGGCCGTCTCCTCACCGCCCGGCGCTTTTGAGTCCAGAAAAACGCGCACGCGATTCACCGTCACGTTGTGATGTAGTGGAAACTGTAGGGACTCGCCAGCTAACCGGACGTAGCCTGACGTAGCGTGCACTCTTTTTCCATCCTTAGTTAGTTACGTCAGATTACGTCAGGCTATTTCAGGCTACGAGTTACCGAAACCGACTCATAACCCGAAGGTCGTCAGTTCAAATCTGACCCCCGCAACCATTCAGTGGATTATAGGCCGGAGCCCAGGACTCCGGCCTTTTTATTTGGTCAAATAGCTGCAAGGCGAGAATGGAATACTCAGCAAGAAAACAGAGGAGTCAAACCCCGCACCCTCGATGAACTTGAGGGTGCGGCACCCCGTACCCCTCGACCATTGACCCTATCAGTCACCCGCCGGCTTTGCTGGAGTTGAAACCGTCAAGTTCTTAGGGTGCTTCAGATGCACTGCCCATGTAGAAGTATCTGCGAGGATTTCTAGTAAGCATCTGCAGTGAACCGTGGTCATCATGATTAACTGCTTTGTGAGTAAAACGCGGCAATGGATCCATATCGGCCGACGCACTGTCTGTGACTACTCTTTCGAGTTGTTTTTTGACGGGGCTCATTATGAATCGCTCGGAGTTTGCGGCAATGTTTTGATTTATGATTCCAACCGTCTCTCGGTCCACTTTTCTATAACGCAGAGTGCCCCCAATGTCGCCAAGTCGCAGGCAAAATTGTCGGGCTAGAGGAAAGTATTTCACTGCACCTGGAACAGCGATCCCGATGTCCTTGCCGCCTCTAGGGGGAACAATTACGAACGGATCGTCGCACAAAATAAAACCCGTTTCGGCGGGAGCTGCCAAAATATCCCACGACATCCGCAAATACCATTTACTCAGAAAGTCGGCGTGCTCAAAAATATGTTCTAGAAACGGCCGTTCGCTAACCACAACTTCAAGATGATTCCCACGGACCGCTTCGACCATCGATTCGGGCGAAACATTGACGGTATCCCCAGTTTCTTCGGAATATTGGTCGAGCACTGATTTCATTCGGTCTACGCTCACGGCGGTGAGTCGCATCATTTCTTCCACAGCTTTTTTGTACACATCGGAAATGTACCTGCCGCTCGATGGGAGTCTCGAAAACTGAAGTCCAGCAAAGTAGGCGATCGTTTCACTCGTCGATAAATCTGGCGGCATTTTTCCAGTTACAAGTTCCTTGAGGGCAGACGCACACTCTGCGTCTGCAATTCCAAGCGCGAGCGATTCGATGCGCTGGTCTTTTGGCGCCTTATCAGGCTTGAGTGTGTAGAGATCCTTCTGGGAACAAACTACTTTGGGCGCCAGTTCCTGATAGACCTTCCGATGGCGATCATAAACCCACAGCAATCCGCTCGCATTGGCAAAGTGTTTTTGGTAGAAGACCGGAACGTAGTGGTGTTTGCGGTACTCGCTCAATGGGTGCCTCTCGCGCCGCGTCGGAGCCGCACCTAGCAGAAGAAGCCGCTCCGTCGCTGTCACGGGAGGAACCTACCCCTTACGTTATGCAGAAGTCAACGCGGAATAAGTGCCCGTCTTCTATCCGGGTTTGGGGTACACAACCGTACAAACGGGGGCAACGGAAACGCGCGATTTTCCTTTGTTTTCTTGGGTTTCGTTGTGTGGGCTTGTACCGCGTAGGAGCTTGCAAAAGGCTCATAACCCGAAGGTCGTCAGTTCAAATCTGACCCCCGCAACCATTCAGTGAATTATAGGCCGGAGCCCAGGACTCCGGCCCTTTTCTTTTTGCGAGCGCCTGAGCCACAAATTCCTATTCGAGGAACCCAAGTCACACCCTCTCACCACCGGGGTGACGCACACTCCGCCTCTCCAGAATTCCTCTCAAAATGCCGATTTAGTGAGGTTGGGACTTTGAAGGAACTAAACCAACGGGACGAGCGAAGGATTTCTACCTACACGGCGGTACGTTTGTCGGATCTCTTCAGGCCTGGGCCCTGCCCCGAAATAACTTCCATTTTGATTCCCGCCTCTTTGAACAATACTTTCACTTTCTTGAATTCTTCATCATAGCGTTTGCTCGAATATTGCCGCATGCGGTCGGCGTCAACAATCACGCGCGCAATTCCTGCCTGCACGATGGCCCGCGCGCAGTCCATGCACGGCGTCACCTCCACATAAATCGTGCAGCCCTGAAGCGCCGTGCCCGCCCGCGCCGCATTGTAGATGGCGTTGCGTTCCGCGTGCTCAATCCAGAGGTACTTCTCCGGGCGCTCCAGTCTCTCAGGAACAGTGTCATGAATCCCGCGCGGAAAGCTGTTATAGCCTGTGGACCGGATTTCGTGCGCCGGGCCGACAATCACGCACCCGATCTGGGTCGCCGGATCTTTGCTGCGCAGCGCCAGGGAGCGGCACACACCCAGGTAATAGGCGTGCCAGCCGGGAACTCGTCTTAGCAGGGTCGTCATTTCGTCCATTGTACTTGGGATACGCGCAAAGTCACGTTTTGTGTTGGCCTGTGCCTCGGAAACAGTCCTGATCGTAACCCCGCCTAAAGTCCTTGGGCCGGGCACAAGCGTCTGGCCTATTACATTTTCAAGAAGGACGTCATCACCACGTGTTGTAGGGCGTGCCGTCGCTGCCGGTCTGGTCGGAATTGGAATGCACGTCGTCCAAGCCCGTGCCGGTCTGCTCCGGGCTGATGAGCGTATCGCCGAAATGAGCCACCCAGTCCCGCTGGTTGGTAAATGGATCAATGGGAAGATCACGGAGGTAGTGCGCGTCAGCGAGATCCTGCAGTGACTGCGGCGCCTGCAGCTTGTCCATCGTGTAGTTGTCAATCGCGGTGCGCATCGTCTGCAGGTCCGTCTTCAACACCGACTCGCGGGCCCTGCGAATCGACTGCTGGTACATCCCCGCGGCAATCCCAACGAGAATCAGGATGATCGAGATCACAATCATCACTTCGAGGAGCGTGAAGCCGCGCTGCGAGCAGGGAACTCCCGCCCCTTGGCATTTCCGCCAAGTCCGGCCGCTCTGCCTGTTCATGCCTTCGCGTTCCTGCACCATCTCACCAATCCGAATACTTTGTGCCATCCAGCGCCGTGCCCGTGGACTTGGAGTACACGTCAAACACGTTATCCCCGCTCCAGCTCGTCGAATCCGGATCATCCTGCACGGAGCGCATGCCCCACTCGGCCTGGCCCGTCATGGGATCCACGGGAACGCGGCGGAGGAAGCGGATATTGTGCCCCGTGGCGCCGGCTCCGCCGACGGCCACCCCCTTCACCAGGGTGTCCAGATCGGGTGGATAGCCCTCGCTGCCCACCTTCACACGAATCTGATTGCGGTCGGCTAAATCCTTGTAGCGGTCAATGGCGTCGCGCATGTCCCGCAAATCCTTGCGGAGTTCCGCTTCGCGCTGGCGCACGATGGTGTAGCGCTGCAAGGGAAGCGCCGCCGAGGCCAGGATCAGCAGAATGGTGCAGGCGATGATCAACTCCAGAAGCGTCATACCCGCTTCCGGGGTGCGCCGGCTTTTGCTTGGATGGGACGCCATGCTGCCCTCTTGCCATGGGACGATGATTACTGTACCCGCAAAGTTGCTTCGCTGGTGACCAGCGGTATCGGCTTCTGCTGCGAATCCTTGGCATTCACCTGCACAATGGAAAGATTGGTGGTGCCGGCCGCGAGCGCCTTGACCACCACGCCGAGCAAGGTGCCACTGCCATTCACGCCGGGTGTGTTGGGCTGGCGCGTGGCAGAAATAATGGCCTGCCCGTGTTCTTTATCCACGCGCTGCACAATCGCGATTTCCTGCGTGCCGCCGGAGAGGAATCCTCCGTGGCGCACTTCCTCGACGCTGATAATCGCGGGGTTGTACTGCAGCAGCATGGGCACGGAATAAAGATCGTTCACATTCTCCACCACCACGCCGATCGTGGCGGTCTGCCCAGGGCTCAGGTTCAAGATGGAAGGCTCGAAGCGGATGCGTGCTCCCATTCCTTGCGTTTGCGGGGTTGCAGGAGCAGGAGCGGCGGGCAGCGCGCCGGGCGTAGGCGCGGCGGCGGGCACAACTACCCCTCCAGGTCCCTGAACTGCCAGCGCCGCTGGCGGCGGTGTCGCCTGCGGATTCGGATTCGCCGTCGGAGCCTTGACGTCCAATTCGCGCTTGGCCCCGACAAACGTATCGGTACCGGAGAACATCGGCCGCAGGTTGGCCTTGGTCCAATCCGGCGCCCGCACCACGCGCGGTGTCATCACGATCAGCACTTCATTGTCCTGGTTATCCGTGTTGTTGTCGGAGAAGAGGTAGTTCATCACCGGAATCTTCGCTACTCCTGGCCAGCCATTCAATGTCTTCGAGCTCACGAGTTCAATCAAGCCGCCCAGAATGCTGACTTCGCCTTCTTTCAGACGGATTTCGTGCTCAATTTTGCGCTGGCTGATGATGGGCTGCTGGATGCCACCGATGGTGGACGTGCCGGTCACCGACGACACTTCAATCGAAACTTTCAGGCTCACATCGCGATTCGGGTGCACGTGCGGCGTCACGTCCATGTTCACGCCGACGTCGATGTACTGAAACTGCGTGTTCACCAGCGGGTTCACGAAGCCTGCTCCCGCCGTGGTTCCCACTCCAACTCCGGCCTGGAAGCTTCCCGTGGCCACGGGCACGCGATCGCCCACGCGCAATTTGGCGGGTTGCCCGTCAATCGCGCGAATCTCTGGATTCTCAATGATTCTTGTGGAAGAATCGGTGAGCACGAAATTCGCGGTGGCGCTCGGCAGCGTCAGAGACAAATCAGTCTGGTTCAAATGGCGGAGCTGTTGCAGGGAGAGGCCGTTATTCGTAGTGGTGGTGGTGGTCGTCGAACTTGAGCTGCTGCTCGTGGTAGCGTTCGGATTGATGGCGATGGAAGCCGACTGCCCCGGTAGGATGCCCAGATCGCGCAGCCGGTCGGCACGCGCTTGCAGCACCTCCACCTGAATGATCACTTCCGGCTTGGCCTTGTCGATATCCCGAATGATTTTTTCGGCCAAAAGCAGCTTATCCGGCGTGTCCCGAATAATAATGGCATTCTGCGAGTTCACCTGCTGGATGCGCTTCAGGTCCAGCAATTGCCTCAGCCCCGTGCTGATTTCCGTCAAGTCCTGCGGGATCGACACGTTGCTCAGGTAGAAGGTCCGCACCACCTGCTCTTCGTAATCGCGCCGCTTCTGCGCCTGGTCCGGAATGATCATGATGATGTTCTCCGTGACCGGCTTCCAGAAGGTCTTGCTCTGCAGGCAAGTGATATCGAGCGCCTGCTCCAGCGTCACATTATTCAATTCCGTGCTGACCTTTTTTTGCTGCAGGTCCGGATCGTAAATTACGGTCAGCCCCGCAAGCTTTCCGATGGTATCGAAGACCACCTTGGCATCGTTGGACATCTTCAGGTTGATGGGGGCGCGCGAAAGAGGCTTGATTTCCGGAGGCGCAGAGGCCATCACCGGCTCCCCATTTTCAATGAGGGGTTCCTCGGCTTGGGCTTGGTTGGCGGCGCGCTCCGCGATCAGCTCCAGCGTTTTGTTTGCTTCCTGATCGGCAATGGTACTTGAGGGATCATACACCTGCGCGCGCTGGAACTCGGAGAGGGCGCCCTGCAAATCGCCTTTGTCTCGCAACTTAACGCCCTTATGGACGTGGTCCTGGCTGGCTTCAAATCGCGCCTGGTTCAACTTGATCTTGAAATTGGCGTTGCGTGGATCGAGCTTCGTGGCCTTCAAGTAATAGTCAACGGCGGCGTCAAAATCCTTCAGGTCATCGGCATGCATCCCGGAATTGTAGTTCTGGTTGCCTTTTGGGCAGCCTGCAAGGAAGACTCCGAAGGCAATGCAAATGGCAACCTGACACCAGCGACGCATGAACTCTCCGGGACCCCGTCTGGTCCCAAATCTCGTCTTTACTTGCCCTTGCAGTCTAGCATCCGCCTCAGCAACGCGGCAAGCTACCGCCGCCTGGGTCTCTCGCTTGTCACACTGTCCCATATGCCAGTCTCATCCAATCTAGTGGACCTGTGGACACGTGGCTGGGGCCCTTTTCCACCGGTTGGACCACTTCGGCCAGCCTTCCTTGCTTGTTTAGACGCAGCATCGGGTAAAATGAAAGATTGTGGCCAAGCCAACTAAGAAACCCGAGAAGGGCAAAGATACCAGAGGCCCGCGCGAGCTGATCGTCGCCCAGAACCGCGCCGCTTCCTACCACTATCATATCCTTGAGAAGCTGGAAGCGGGCCTGGTGTTGCACGGCACCGAAGTCAAAGCCCTCCGTGAAGGCAAGGCCAACATTCGCGACGCTTATGTGGACTTCAAGCCCAGCGGTGCCTACCTCGCGAACGCGCACATCGCACAGTATATGCCCGGCGGGCCGTGGAATCATGAACCGCTTGGTAACCGCAAGTTGCTGTTGCATAAACGTGAAATCGACAAATTGTCTGGCCGTACCGAATCGAAAGGTTTGACCGTCATTCCCTTGCGGATTTATTTCCGCAACGGCATTGCCAAGGTCGAAATCGCGCTGGCGCAGGGCAAGAAGTCGTGGGACCGCCGCCAGGACGAACGTGACAAGGATGCCCGCAGGGAAGCAGAGCAAGCGATGTATCGCAACCGGAGGCGATAAACGAACCATGCAAATCACGCTGGAAACCAGATCCATTGTCACGCTCGCGGAAGACGCTCTCGTCACCTATCTCTTCGAGGAGAGCGACCCCATCCATGGCCGCATCGCCGAACTCGATAAGCTCACTGGCGGCCTGCTCGGCCGTTTGGCCAAAAGCGGCGAGCTCACGGGGAAGACGCTCGAACTGACCCTTGTCCATGCGCCGGCGGGGCTGAAAACGGCCCGGCTGCTCCTCGTCGGGGCAGGGAAACCCGGGCAATTTAACCCCGCCACCCTGCGAAAAGTTGCGGGAGCAGCGCTGCGTTATTTGAAAACTCGCGGCGTCCATAAGTTCGTCTTCGCTGTGCGCGAGGGCGGCCTCACCGAAGAAGCCGCCCAAGCAGTCACGGAAGGCGTGATTGCCTCCGATTTTGAGTCCGACAAGTACAAAACGGACAAGAAGAACGATAAGTTCATCGAAGCGCTGTCCATCGCTGGCTATGGCGGAGCGGAGAAGGCGGCGGGCGAAAAGGGCATTGCCCGGGGACGCTTTGTTGGTGACTCGCAGAACTTTGCCCGCGACCTCGTGAACGAGCCCTCCAATAAACTCACGCCGCGCATCCTGGCCGAAAAAGCCGAAGCGATGGCGACGGAAGTCGGCCTGAAGGTCGAGATTCTCGACGAAAAGAAAATCGCCGACCTGAAGATGGGCGCGCTTCTCAGCGTCGCCCAAGGCAGCGTCGAGCCGCCTCGCGTGATCGTCGTTACTTACACTCCCGCCAATCCAAAGCTCGGCGCGCCGGTGATCGGCCTCGTCGGCAAGGCGGTTACCTTCGATACCGGCGGCATTTCCATCAAGCCGTCCGACGGCATGGAAAAAATGAAGTATGACATGGCCGGCGGCGCCACCATGCTCGGCGTGATGCGCGCACTGGCCGCCTTGAAGCCCAGCGTCAAAGTCATTTGCGTGGTTCCCGCAACCGAAAATATGCCCGGCGGCAAGGCGCAAAAGCCCGGCGATATCCAGACCGCCATGTCTGGGAAGACCATCGAAGTGCTGAACACCGACGCCGAAGGGCGTTTGATTCTTGCCGATGGCATTCATTACGCCAAGCAGCTTGGCGCAACCCATCTTGTCGATGCCGCCACACTAACCGGGGCGATCGTTGTGGCGTTGGCGGGGATCAATGTAGGCGTGTTTGGCTCCGATCAGGCCTGGACGGACAAGCTGCTCGCCAGCGCCAAAGCTGCCGGCGAAAAAATGTGGCCCATGCCCATGGACGAGGAATACCGCGAATTTATCAAAGGTAGTTTTGCCGACATTCAGAACATAAGCAGCGGCAAAGGCGGCGGCGCCATCACCGGCGCGATGTTCATTCGTGAATTCGCGGGCGATACCCCTTGGATCCACTTGGACATCGCCGGCACCGCCTGGAACGACGACGCCAAGCCCTGGCTAGCCAAAGGCCCCACCGGCGTAGCCCTCCGCACCCTGGTCCACCTAATCACCTCGCTCTAATTGCGCATCAATTGTGCGTAAATGCGCCTTGGGGTTCGGAGCCGCCCCCAAGCCCGTCATTCCGAACGGAGTCCGCGAAGTGAGGAATCTCTCTTCAGCTTTCGCTCATCGCTCCTGGAGTCTGCAGGGCATGCAATCCCTCCCCCAGCCATATCCTTACATCTTCTCAGGGGCCTCAATTCCGAGCAGGTACAGCGCCCGCACTAGTTGCCTCTCCACCAGTTCCGTCAATCCCAGCAAAAACGCGCGCTTCTGTTCATCCGTCTCCGATAGAATGTGATGCTTATGGTAGAAAACGTTGAATCCTTGCGCCAGTTGAAACGCGTATTTCGCCACAAAAGCCGGTTCCTGCGCGCCGATTCCGGCATCCACGGCGTAATCGAGCGTGCCTGAGTCAAGCACGAGTTCCCAAAGCCCATTGCCTTCGACCCCGCCGAGGAATTTGTCCACCGACTCTTTGGTCAACTCCGCGCGCGCCGCTCCCGCCTCCACGCCCTTGCGCCGTATGGCGCGAATGCGCACAACAGCGTACTGGCAGTACGGCCCGGTCTCGCCCTCAAAGCTCAAGGCATCCTTAAAATCAAACGCGATGATGGTGTTGCGTGTGTACTTCAACAGGAAGAACCGCAGCGCGCCAGCCGCAATAGCATGCGCCGTGGCCAGTTGTTCCTTCGCGGGCATCTCCGGGTGGCGCGGCTGTACTTCGGCCAGTGCTGCGGCTTCGAGTTTGGTGATGAGGTCGTCGGCCTTCACGCCGTGTCCTTTGCGGCCGCTCACCTCGACGTAAGCCTTCTTCGCTTCGTCCGCGGCAATCTCGTATCCCAGTTCCGCGGCGCAGCGCGGCGTCAGCGCCACAATTTGATAATCAAAGTGAATCGAATTCTCGGCCTCGCGCGCGTGTCCAAGGGCGCGCAACCCTTCCGCCACCACCTCTTGCAAATACGCCTGGCGCGTATCAATCACGTTGTAGACCGCGGTTGCCTCTCCAAAGTGCGGCGCGCCGGGATCACTCTTCTCCGTGGTGGTAGCCCACACCGTTTTCGCGTCGGGCGGAGCCGGCCACTTGCGATACTGAAAATCTTTGCCCAACAAGCCAAATTTCCACAACTGGTAAGCGATGTCCTTCCCAACGTAAGTCACCGTCCCGTTCGATCGCACAATGATCTTCGCCTGGCCGTCTTCGTCGGCGGATGAGGTTAATGCGCCAGTCGGACTTTCCTTTACTTCCTGTATTTCCTCTGCCTCCTTCACTTCCTTCCCCCAGGGCATGATCCAGCACCCGGCATTCTTGCCGCTTGTGGACAATTGAATCGCGCCGCTGGCTTTCAGCTTTTCAAACGCCGCATCCCAGAAATGGAGATGCAGGATCTCGCTCTCCCGCGCCAACAATTCATAGAAAATGTCCAGCCGCGCCATGGTGCGCAAATGAAGGCTCACGATAGCATCGGCAATCACGGTGGCCATCTCGGCGATTTCGCCTTCGCCTTCCTCGATGGCCTTCAGCGTCTCTCCGCGCAATTTGGCGGCGCGCGCCTTTTCTTCCTCAAAGAATTGCGTGGCTTTGGCATAAAGATCCCAGCACAAATAATCAAAGCCCGGCTGCCCGGCCAGTTTCTTCACCTCGGGGAGAGACTTCTTCTCCATCTCGCGGAACGTAATCACCACGTCCGCAACCTGCACGCCGGTGTTGTCAATATAGTTTTGCACGGCAACTTCGTGGCCCGTGTGCCGCAGCATCCGCACCATCGTGTCGCCCAGCACCGCATTGCGCAGGTGCCCAATGTGCGCGGCCTTGTTGGGATTAATGCTGGTGTGTTCAACGATGACCCGGCCGAGCGCGCCGTTCACCCGTCCCCGCTCACCCGTGTTTTCGGCCCGCAGGTTTTCCCAAAATGCCCTGCGATCGAAAAACGCGTTCAGATAGCCGCCGCCGGCCACCTCCATGCGTGCTACCCCGGCGATCGGCGGCAACGAGCCCGCGATTTCCTGCGCAATCTGCCGCGGCGCCTTCCTCAGCCGCTTGGCCAGCTCAAAGCATACCGGCGAAGCCGCTTCCCCGAGTTCCAGCTTCGGCGGCCGCTCCAGCGTGATGCTGATCTCGCAGCCGTACTTCTCCCGGATGTGCGCGCCGAGCGTTTCTCGTAACCGCTGGGTGATTGTCAGGTACACGGTTCCTCAGTCTGTTGCAGCAGTAGTTTGTAATCTTTCAGTATAGCAGCGCTGAGGCGCTAGATTTGCTAGCCCTTCCGCCGCCCGCGCCGGGCTTACTTACGAGGGCGTATCTTCAATTCAATAATGTCGTTGCCGAGGGCTGATTTGCTCTGGCGCCGGCTATAGGCCTGGTCCCACTGAAGAAGTTCCACCAGATTCTCAACAAACTCTTCGCCCCACGCGTCTTCCACGTCGAGAGCCACCGCATACGCGCTGTACTTTTCAAGGGTCACGGGAGTCTGGCCGGGTTGATTCTCTCGATTTAAGCGGTCGGAATCGGTGCGCGAAAGAAATTCGCGAAAATTTTGCAGGTCTGCGAGCACCTTGCGGCCAGCGCGGGTAGGCGCTTCCAGTGCGTGCCGGGAAATGGCATTCAGAATGACCAGTGCTGAAACCAGTAGTGCAAACTTTGTCGAACTCAGAACCGCAAGAAAGACAAAGCCCGCTAGCGCGGAACCCGACAAGAAGACTGGGATCAAATCCTTCAGGTCCAACGGGCGAGTGGGCCTGTCATCCCACGGGAAATACGAAGTCAGTTTGTGAATGGTGACTGGCCAAACATGCAGGGCTGCCACCAGACAGGAGCCGCCGAGAAGAATCCAAATACCAAAATAAGCCACCGACGCCCATGACACGTCATTCTCAAGCTCAACCAGGGAGCCAGCCACGGGGATGGTCGCCATCAAGGAACAAGCTACGCCGACCCACCAAAAGGGCAAATGTTCGGAAATTAGCTCTGGCTCAACGATGCTTTCGAGAACATCCTTGAACTCCATATAGGTCTCACAAAGCCTTGTGTATTCGATGGAGTCAAAAGCATAGGCATCTGGTCTGCCGGCAAAAAGCGATTCGAGTATCAAGGATTCTTCCGGAGGAAGCGCGCCATTGGGCTCTCGTAGCTTTTTCAAGCTGAACCTGTACTCGTCCTGCCCAATCTCAAGAAAACCCTTGGAAGCAAGTGAGATAAGGGCCGCAGCGAAGGCGCGTTCGTAAAGGCCGTTTTCTGTCAGGTTGGCGGCCACAGCGGGTGAAATTCCGTTTGGCGGATCATACTGCGTCACACCGATTGAGCGGCGCGTCCTTGCCCTGAAAATGACGGACAACACGACGTAATAAGCAAGCACAATCCCCAGGCCAACCCAAGCCTGAGCATAGAGAAACGCAGGGGCGTCGGAAGCAAGTTGCATGAAGATTTGCCGCCGAGGGCACAACTTTGGACAAACGCAATTCTCTCTTGAACCGCCGTCCAGGAGTCCCTCTGGACAGATTCTATTCTGGAATTACCCATGTTTGCTTATATCTTTTCACGTAAATGGCTACTCTTCAGCCATCGAACCGCGGTTCCGGCTGAGGTAGACTCTCCCACAGCGCGAAATGCGCGCCGTTTGAGGAGCATCTTGCCGCAAAAATTCGACGTTCTGGTAATCGGCGGTGGCGCTGCCGGCCTGCTGTGCGCCATCGAAGCGGGCAAGCGCGGCCGCCGCGTCGCTGTCCTCGAGCACGCCGACCGCATCGGCAAGAAAATCCTCATCTCTGGCGGAGGCCGCTGCAACTTCACCAACATTCATTGCCAGCCTCGAAATTTCCTCTCCGCGAATCCCCACTTCGCCAAATCCGCCTTGGCCCGCTACGCCCCCGCGGACTTCCTCGCCCTCGTCGAGAAACATCGCATCCCCTACCACGAAAAAACGCTCGGCCAGCTCTTCTGCGACAACTCCGCCAGCGACATCACCAACATGCTCGAAGCCGAATGCCGCGCCGCCGGCGTAAAAATTATCCTGAACAGCAAGAACACTGAAGTCTCCCGCGATACGCTGTTCGTCGTCCGCTGCGACTCCGCCGAATATCGCGCCCCGGCGCTTGTGGTTGCCACGGGCGGCCTCTCCATCCCCAAGATGGGCGCGACCCCCTTCGGCTACGACCTGGCCCGCCAATTCGGCCTGAAAATCATCACGCCCCGCCCCGGCCTCGTCCCTCTTGTCTTCGCTTCCCCCGACCGCAAGCGCTACGGCGAACTCGCCGGTGTTTCCACAGAAGTGATCGCCCAAGCCGCCCGCACACCCTTCCGCGAAAAAATGCTCTTCACCCACCGCGGCCTCAGCGGCCCCGCCATCCTGCAAATCTCCAGCTACTGGCAAAATGGCCATCCCATTCAAATCGATCTCGCTCCCGATCGCGAAGCTACTGCCGCCATCCGCGAAGCCGGCACGCGCAATCTTGCCGCGGCAGAAAAAGCCTTCCAACAGTTTCTCCCCAAACGCCTCGCGGAAACCTGGTTGCACGACAACGCCCCCCGCTCCTGGACGAATCCCGCGCTCGCCGCCCTCGAAGCACAAGTGCACGCTTGGTCCCTGATTCCCGCCGCCACGGAAGGCTACAACAAGGCCGAAGTCACAGTCGGCGGCATAGACACCAACGAACTCTCCAGCAAAACGATGGAGTCCCGCAAAGTCCCCGGCCTCTTCTTCATCGGCGAAGTCGTTGACGTAACCGGCCATCTCGGAGGCTTCAACTTCCAGTGGGCCTGGGCCTCTGGCGCCGCCGCCGGCCGCGTCCTCTAGCACGCCTCACTCTCTCCCGAGCACGCACAAATGGCCATCCAATGTAGTGGCCAACCTTTAGGTTGGAGCTTGTAACGCAGGGCGAGTCTGCGAGCCCTGCGCCTTTTCTCTTGCCGTCTTCGCGTAGGGGTCGAGCACTGCTCGACCCCAGCTCGGCAAGCTGTAAACACTCTTCTCGTACCGCTCGCGTTTGACGCTGAGGAACCGCAACAGATAGTATCAACAGGCGGGAAATCAAAAACGAAATGCAACTCGCCTATTTTGACTGCTTCAGCGGAATCAGCGGGGACATGACCCTGGGTGCCCTCGTCCATGCCGGCGTTCCCCTGGAACATCTGCGCGGCGAATTGCAGGGCCTCGACGTGCCCGGCTGGGAGATCCGCGCGGAAAAAGTCTGGAAGAACGGCATGGCCGCCACGTACGTCTGCGTGCGAACGCAAGAAACGCGCACGCACCGCTCGCTCTCCACCATCGAAGTCATCCTGCAAAAGTCGAAACTCGCTAATCCCGTCCGCGAGCATGCCACCGCCATTTTTCGCAAACTTGGCGAGGCCGAAGCCGCCGTCCACGATGTGCCCATCGAAAAAATCCATTTCCATGAAGTGGGCGCCGTGGACGCCATCGTGGACATCGTCGGCGCTTGCATCGGCTTCCATTTTCTGGGAATCGCGCGCTTCACCTGCTCGGCGCTGAATGTCGGCGGCGGCACTGCGAAAATGGCCCACGGTGTTCTCCCCGTGCCTGCCCCGGCCACCGCCCGCCTGCTCCTGGGCAAGCCCACCTATTCGACCGGCGTACAAAATGAACTCGTGACGCCCACCGGTGCGGCCATTGTCGCCACGTTGTGCGATACCTTCGGCCCGCAACCTCCCATGACCGTTTCCGCCATCGGCTACGGCGCGGGCACGGCGGATCTCGAAGGCCAGCCCAACGTGCTTCGCTTGATGGTGGGCGATGCCGCGGAAACGCGCGAAGGGGAGTACAGCGACGAGATTCGCGTCGTCGAAGCCAATCTCGACGACCTCAATCCCCAGGTGTACGGCTACTTCGTCGAGCGCGCCCTGGCTGCCGGAGCGTTGGACGTGTTCACGACCGCCGTACAAATGAAGAAAAATCGCCCCGGCACGCTGCTGACTGTCCTCTGCAAGCTCGCCGACGAAGCAAAATTTCAGGAACTCCTTTTTGCGGAAACGACCACGCTCGGCGTGCGCAGTTACACCACCCAGCGGCGTGTGTTGCCGCGCGAGTGGGAAACGGTAGCCACCTGCTATGGCGAAGTCCGCATGAAACTCGCCCGCGTCAACGGCCGGGTCGTCCAGATTTCGCCCGAATACGAGGATTGCCGTAAACTGGCAGAGGAGAAAGTGGTGCCGCTGCAGCGCGTCATGCAGGAAGCCATGCACGCGTGGCGGCAAGGCCAGAAGTAGGGGCTTTGTAACGGCCGCCTTCTGAGGCGGGCGCTTCGATTTTGCATTTGTAGTGGCCTATCTTTAGATCGGCCCGCTCTTGGGGTTCTCTTTAGGAGGCCGGGGCTTCAGCCCCGGCGTATAGCTCTTGGAAGCAACGGGCTTTAGCCCCGGCAGAAAGCCTTTTCGGGGTTTTTCCGCAGCCTCATTAGCCGTGAGCAACCGTCACGGAACTTGATGATTTTTGACCTCTGAGGTAGGCAGGGCGTGATAGCGAAGAATTTATGAGATAGTTCCTAGAGATACTAATGCCTGAGCGAAAAGAAAAATTCTATCTCACCACGCCGATCTACTACACGAACGGCCTGCCGCACATCGGCCATACCTACACCACCGTGGTCTGCGACACCGTTCGCCGCTACAAACGCATGCGCGGCTACGACGTCGTGATGACCACCGGCACCGACGAGCACGGCGTCAACGTCGAACGCGCCGCCAAGAAAGCCGGCATCCCCGAATCGGAATTCGTGGCCAATATGGCGGAGGCGTGGCGCTCCCTCTGGGATGAGCTCGGTATCCCTGCCGACGAATTCGTGCGCACCACCGATCTGAATCATGTGCGCGCCGTGCAGTGGCTCTTCAAGCTCTGCAAGGAAAACGGTTACGTCTATAAGGGTCACTACACCGGCCAGTACTGCATCCACGACAACGCCTTCGTGAACGACGCCAAGCCCGGCGACAACTGCCCGGACTGCGGCCGCCCCCTCGAAACGCTCACCGAAGAAAACTACTTTTTCAAACTTTCCGCCTTCCAAAAGCCTCTGCTCGATTTCTATCGCAAGAATCCCGATTTCATTCAGCCCGAAAGCCGCAAAAACGAAATCGTGAGCTTCGTCGAAGGCGGCCTGAAGGATCTCAGCATCACCCGCACCACCATCCGCTGGGGCATCCCCGTGCCCGGCGAAGAGCCGCACGTCTTCTACGTCTGGTTCGACGCGCTCACCGCCTACCTCAGCGCCGTCGGCGGCCCGGACTACGAAAAGCGTGGCATGTGGCCTGCGGACGTGCATTTCGTCGGCAAGGACATCATCCGCTTCCACACCGTCTACTGGCCCGCATTCCTGATGGCCGCGATGCTGCCCCTGCCAAAGCAAGTTTGGGCGCACGGCTGGTTCCTCATGGATGCAGCCAAAATGAGCAAGTCCAAGGGCAACGTGGTCTTGCCGCGCCCCATCGCCAACTTGCTTGGCATGGACGCGCTCCGTTACTTCATGCTGCGCGAAGTCGTGTTCGGCCAGGACGGCAACTTCAGCTACGACTCGCTTGTCACGCGCTACAACAGCGACCTCGCCAACGGCCTCGGCAATCTGGCCAGCCGCACTGCTGCGCTGATCGAAAAGAACTTCGCCGGCAAAGTGCCGAAGCCCGCCGAGCGCCAGCCCCAGGACGACGCTCTGGCCAACGGAGCCCAATCCGCCATCGGCGAAGTCCTCGAGCGATTCGACAAAATGGAATTCGCGCGCGCTCTCGAAGCGATCTGGGGCGTGATCGCCGCTGCCGACAAATACCTCACCACCGAACAGCCTTGGGCGCTCGGCGCTTCCGAAGCCGACCAGTCGCGCAAGGGCACGATTCTCTGGACGACGGCCGAGTTATTGCGCATCGTCGCCGCATTGGCGCATCCCGTTCTGCCGGATAGCACCGCGAAAGTCTGGGCGCTCCTCGGGCAAACGACTCCCCTAGATTCTTTTGAGCTGGATGGTTTGCGCTGGGGCCAATTGGTTCCCGGCACGACGTTGGGCAAGTTGCAAACGCTTTTCCCGCGCGTGGACAAAACCGAAGCAATAGAGAGGATCGAAGCTATGGCGAACGAAGAGTTAAGTTCCGCATCGGCCGCACCGAAACCCGCAAGCGCACCAGCCACACCGGCCGCGGCGCCCGCTGTACCCGAAAAAATCGGCATCGAGGATTTTGCCAAGGTCGAGATGCGCGTGGGGCAGATCAAAACCGCCGAGCGCATCGTCGGCGCAGACAAGCTTCTGAAACTGACCGTGGATATCGGCACGGAAATCCGCCAGATTTGCGCCGGCATCGCCCAGTTCTACGAACCCGAATCGCTCATCGGCCGCAAAGTGGTGGTGGTCGTCAATCTCGCTCCGCGCAAGTTGCGTGGCGTCGAGTCCAATGGCATGGTCGTCGCCGCTTCCGTCGGTCCCGAAGGCCGTCCCGTTCTCGCCGGTTTCCTCGAAGACGTCGAGGTAGGCGCGCGCCTGAAGTAGGGTAAATTTGCAGTGCGCGGTGTCGCATACGGATATCAGCGATCAGGTATCAGTTATCAGGAAGCAAGAACTTTCTGTGTCATCGCAAATTGGCCAGGTCGGAGGCCCGGTCCCTGATCGCTGATCGCCGTTAGCTGACAACTGATACCCATCATCTACTAACCATGGACCTCATCGATTCCCATGCCCACATCGACTTCCCGCAATTCGCGGACGACCGCGAGGCCATGCTCGAACGCGCTCGTGCCGCCGGTGTCTTCACAATCCTTGCCATCGGCACCGGGCCCGGGCCGGAGAAACTCGATGCCGCGCTGCCCTACGCCGAAGCCCACGATTGGATTTACACGACCGTCGGCATCCATCCACACGAAGCGAAGGAAGTCACCCCGGCGCATCTCGAAACTCTAGCCAAGCTCGCCCAGCATCCCAAAGTCGTCGCCTGGGGCGAAATCGGCCTGGACTACTTCTACGATCACTCCCCGCGCGACATCCAGGAGCGCGTCTTCCGCCAGCAAATGGAACTCGCGCACGCAGCCAAGCTCCCCATCATCATCCACTGCCGCGATGCCTGGAGCGATTGCCTCCGCCTCCTCGAAGAAGTCTGGAAGCCCACTGGCCTCGGTGGCGTCCTGCACTGCTTCACCAGCACGCTGGAAGATGCTCGGCGCGGCCTCGACCTCGGCTTCATGATTTCGTTTACAGGCAATTTGACCTATCCGAAAATGCAGAATTTGCGCGACGTTGCGAAAGCTTTGCCGCTCCAGAACATCCTGATCGAAACAGACTCTCCGTATCTGGCGCCCCAGCCCTACCGCGGCAAGCGCAATGAGCCCGCGTACGTCGCGGAGGTGGCGCAGGTCCTTGCGAATGTGAGAAACTTACCCGTGGAGGAAGTCGCCCAAGCCACCTCGGGAAATTTCCGGCGATTCTTTCCACTCACCCGGTCGGGGACGGCCCCGCCTGCGGTGTCCCGCTGAATCAGGGCAGCGGCTGCAGGAGGCAAGTCATCGCGGTTCTCACGGCCAAAGAGATTTTTGAATTGGTGCGCGTCGACCTCGTGAAGGTGGAGCAGGAGTTGTCCCGCCAGAGTGCCGCGGCGTTCCAGCCGGTTTCGGAAATCACCAGCTATTTGCTGGGCGGCGGCGGAAAGCGTTTGCGTCCCGCGCTGCTCCTGCTTTGTCACGGGTACGCCAGCGGACGCCACGGCGAAACGCGCAGCGCCATCCGTCTGGCCGCCGTCGTCGAGCTGCTCCACAGCGCCACGCTCATCCATGACGACGTGATTGACAGCGCCGACACGCGCCGTGGCCGCCCTTCGGCGAATTCCCGCTGGGGTAATCACCGCAGCGTCCTGGCGGGCGATTGGCTCTACATGCAGTCCTTCCAGATTGCCCTCGAAGAACGCAATTTCCATGTGCTCGATATCCTGATTGATCTCACCCAGAAAATGGTCGAAGGCGAACTCCTGCAACTTGCCAAGATCGGCCGCATGGATGTAACCGAGGAAGATGCGCTGAAGCTGGCCACCTACAAGACCGCCTGTCTCTTCAGCGGCTGCGCGCGGCTGGGCGGCGTATTGGGCGGCCTGGGCAACAAGCACGAAGAAGCCCTCGCGGAATACGGGCGCAATGCCGGCTTGGCCTTCCAGCTCGTGGACGACCTTCTGGACTTCACCGCTTCCAGCGAGCAACTCGGCAAGCCGGTGCTCAGCGATCTGAAAGAAGGCAAAGTCACGCTGCCGTTGATCTATGCCATGGAAAATGGCCATAGCGAGGCGCGCGAGCTGGTCGCTCGTGTCCTCGAAGAAAAGGAATTCCATTCCGTGCAGCCGGAAAAACTTGTCGCCTTGGTGCGCGATTCCGGCGCTTTGGACCGTGCGCGCAGTCTGGCCCTCGTTTACGCGGGCCGCGCCAAAGCCTGCCTCAACGGCCATGGCGACTCCGAATATGCCCGCGCGCTGCTCACGTTGCCCGATTTCATCCTCGAACGCGAAAATTAGCTTGCTATTTAGCAGTTTGCTGAAACACTCTACTGCACTGTCGCCCCGAGCAGAGCGAGGGATCTGCTTTTCGCATAAGACCAGGAAAAGGCCGATTCTCCAAAGCAACCGCTCATGCTGCCCTTTAAGCTCATCTACCACGAACTCTACGATCTCAACCTGGGCGCACACGTCTTTCCCTCGCAAAAATATCGCCTGGTCGCCGATAAGCTGGTGAACGACGGCATCGCCCTCCTCGACAATTTCCTTCGCCCAGAACCCGCCGCCGACGCGGACATCCTGCGCGTCCACACACCCGAGTGGGTGAACAAGCTCAAGACCGGGACGCTCACCCAAAACGATCTGATGATTCTCGAAGTGCCATACTCGCCGGAACTCGTCAGCGCGTTTTGGCTGGCCGCGGGTGGCACGATCCTTGCCGCGCAGGCTGCCTCCCTCGATGGTTTCGGCTGCAACATCGGCGGCGGCTTCCATCACGCCTATCCCGGTCATGGCGAAGGCTTCTGCGCGATCCATGATGTAGCCGTGGCCATCCGCAAGATGCAAGCCGACGGCACCATCCGCACCGCCATGGTCGTGGACACCGACGTGCACCACGGCAATGGCACTGCCGCGATCTTCGCTCATGACCCTTCCGTCTTCACGCTCTCCATCCACCAGTTGGATCTTTACCCCGGGCACAAGCCGCCCTCCACCGTGGATTTGAATATGGACGATGGCGTCGGCGACGACGAATACATGGAAGCGCTGCTGCCCGCGCTTCGCGAGGGTCTGGAGAAGTTTCAGCCGGACATGCTCTTCTATATTGGCGGCGCGGACCCCTACAAGGAAGATCAGCTAGGCGGCCTGCGCCTGACGATCAATGGTTTGCAAACGCGCGATCGCAGCGTGTTCGAGGAAGCGCGCTGGCAGGGGGTTCCCGTAGTGACCACGCTGGCCGGAGGCTACGCCCGCCGCGTCGAAGACACCGTGCAGATCCACGTAAACACTATCCTTGCCGCCGCCATCGCCGCCGGGAAATATCCTCACAGCCGCAAGCTCTCCTGACGCCACCTAAGCCGCAAACGCGATTTAACAGGATGAGGAAAAAGCCAGACCCGCCGCTTAAAGTTCTAAGGATTAAGTTGTAAGTTTAAAGCGAAGAGAAACCCCTGACCCACGGTGTACATCCCTTCCGTGTCCCACGAACCTGGCTCGCTCCACAACCGTTCGTGAAAGCAAGATCCGGCGGTCTACTTTGCCTCCGCCGCATCACCCGCTCTGACGGCGTGACGCGGTCTATTTTTGCTCCGGCGTTTACAGTTTCCCTTGAGTCTCAAGCACATTGGATGGACCGCCCGCATCACGGTTGCCGACAAGCTCCTCGATAGTCGCGAAAAGCTCATTCGTCTGAATAGGTTTTGAAATGTAAGCGTCCATGCCTGCTGACAGGCACCGCTCCTTATCACCCTGGAGGGCGTGTGCCGTCATGGCAATGATCGCGGTGTGTCTGCCTGCGGGACGTTCCCTTTCCCGAATTGCCGCAGTGGCCTCGAAACCATCCATCTCCGGCATCTGCACGTCCATCAGCACCACATCAAAGTCTTTCTTTTTCAGCGCCGCCAGCGCTTGCCGGCCGTTCCCTGCGACGGTAACGATGTACCCTCGCCTCTCAAGAAGACTGACTGCAAACATTTGATTTACGGCGTCGTCTTCCACCAACAGCACTCGATGCCGATTCCGGGCCTCTCGCAACGTATGACGCGTCACCAACCGAGTTTCCTTTTGCGTTGGCGAATGCAAGGCAGTACAAATCGCTTGCAGCAGTTCTCCCTGGCGAATCGGTTTCACAAGGTAGGCGGAAATCCCGAGTTTGCGGCAACGGGCCGCGTCCCCCAAGTGCCCGGGAGACGCGAGCAGAATGATAGTTGTACCCACAGACTGCGGATCCCTTTTGATCCGTTCAGCGAGCGTAAAGCCGTCCTTCTCTGGCATCTGTTCATGCAACAGAATCAAAGGAAAGGAACGGCCAGTTCTTTTGGCGGCTTCGATTGCCTGAAGAGCGGCATGGCCGCCCTTGACCACTGTTGGCTTCATTCCCCAACGAGTAAGAATGCCTTTCAGCACGCTTCGGTTCTTGAAGTTGTCCTCCACAATCAGAGCGTGCAGATCGCGTAACTGTTCCGGTTGGAGAGGTTCCCGACCGTGGGCAGGAGTGTCCTGCACAGCCAACCGCGGAGTGAAGTGGAATGTGCTGCCTTGGCCAGGTTGACTCTCCACCCATATTCTTCCGCCCATCATCTTCACAAGTTTCGCGCAGATCGCCAATCCCAACCCAGTGCCGCCATACTTTCGAGCCATGGAGCCGTCGGCCTGGGAGAATGCCTCGAAGATCTTCTCTTGTTTATCCATCGGGATACCTATGCCAGTGTCTTTTACGGCGAAATGCAGGCTGGTGACCCCGCCATCGTGGCATTCCTCGTTCACGCTGACAAAGACTCCGCCCCGTTCGGTGAATTTGATGGCGTTACCTACGATATTGACCAGAATCTGGCGAATCCTGCCGGGATCACCGAGCAGCGCCTCAGGAACGTCTGGCGCTACTTCGCAGCTAACTTTCAACCCTTTCTGGTCTGCGCGAAAACTCAGCGGCTTCATGGTTTCGCCCAAACTCTCGCGCAAATCAAAGGGGATCGATTCAATCTCCAGTTTCCCGGCTTCTATCTTCGAAAAATCCAGTATGTCTTTGATGATGGAGAGGAGGGATTCTGCTGAAAATCGAACCAGTGCAAGTTTCTCTCGTTGCTCGGTTGTGAGGTCCGTGTCCAGAACTAACTCAGTCATGCCCAGAATGCCGTTCATCGGCGTGCGAATCTCGTGGCTCATCATGGCAAGAAAGGTGCTCTTTGCTCCACTCGCTTCTTCTGCGGCCTCTTGCGCTCTCTTCGCCTCTGCTTCAGCCCGCTCCCGCTCGGTCACTTCCTTTTCTAGTTTTCCGATGGTTACTGTCAGCTCCGCTGTCCGCTGGAGCACCTTTTGCTCCAGTTCTGTGTTCAATTTGACGACTTTCTTCTCGGCATTCTCCCGTTCGGTAATCTCGCTGGTGATGGAGCTGATGACGAAGCCTCCCGTAGCTCCAGTCGTAACTATCGCAAGAATGATAAGAACAAGGACTAATGTGTGAGTCTGCTTATAATTCGCCTTGCTCTGCTTTGCAGCCTGATTTACCTGGCTGTCTTGAAAATCCACGAAGGAGGTCCAAGCGTCGTGATAGGCAATCAATTTGGGCAGCGTCACCCCAACTATTGTCGCCCTCGCCTGCTCGGGTTTGTTTTCTTCCAGGAGTTGTCTCAGCGCTTGCTTGTAACTGCTGATGTACGGCGTCCGCCTGCGATTGACAACATCGAGTAGCTCTTGCTCCCTGCCGCTTGTGACCCCAGCGCCCAGTTGCTCCAGGAGAACGGTGATTTTTCCTGAATTCTCTTCCCGAAGCTTTAGTAGAGGTTCGATCTCTTCCTTGCGGTTCAATAAAAACACTTCCGTGATGATGCGATTATTCAGGTTGGAATATCTCAAGGCTTCCCGGGACAATTGCAGCCTGGCCCATCGCTTGCTAACAATCTCCTCCAAATCTGCATTTATCCGTCGCATGCCCCTAAGTCCCAGCCAACCCAGGCCAAACACGATCGCCACGATGAATGCAAACGAGATGGCCAGCCTTATCGCGATTCTTCTTCTTCTGATCATGCGTGCCTCCGGTATCGTGCGCCGGCCAGGAGCTTAAATCGCACCCCAATTCGCATCGCACCGCCGCTCAGACTCCGGCTATGGACTCCACCACGTGCCGAGGTTACTTCTCCCGCGAACTCGCGAGCGGCACAGGAAGCAAACACCGCAATGACGGTAGAAAAGGCGGCACGACGGTACTCGTATGAGCTGACCATTACGAAATCAGTCGGGGTCATAATGCCGGCTTTCTTTGAGCCGCAAGGGCTGACTACACAACCCACTGATGGGGGATGCATGCGCAACTCGGCAGCCCTGGGCAACAGGGCTTAACTGAAAGGGAATTTTATTATGACGCGGCGATCAACCAAGTCAACGGGGACGAACAAATCGCTGCGCACTAGTTAACCAACGGAGAGTATGAGACCAACGAAATTTGCCTGGCCACGAGGTCCGGAAGAACTGGCTTGGGCCGGATCACGTTATCGGCTAAGGCTGGCTTCCGGCTGTCGTCTTGCGTCCGGATAAAAAATCCTGGCGGCTCAAGTATTACCGCGACCCCGAGTGCAATTAGTAACAATCCCGCGAGATTTGGCTCGGGCCAAGCCAACCCTGTGTTAGGCTTGATACAACATCGTCCCCTCTCTCGGTGTGCTCTCCCCTCCGGACAAAACCATGCCTGTTCTCACTCAACCAGCCGATCTTCATTCCATCGAGAAACTGCGCGAGCAGGAGCTCGAGGAAGCGCGCGCCATCCAAAGCGTCATGCTTCCCGGGGAGCCTCTACGCACTGATTGCGTGACCATTTCCCACGAATTCCAGCCTGTGGCGGAGGTAGGTGGGGATTACCTGGACTACTTCCTCCTTCCCGACGGCATGATCGGCCTATACCTGGGCGACGTGTGCGGGAAAGGCCTTCCGGCAGCGCTCTATGCGGCGCTTGCGGTGGGCACACTCCGCGGCGTCCACAAGACCGGCCAGGCCCCCGCCCAGGTTGTCTCCCTCCTGAATAAGAGGTTGCTCCTCCGCGGCATCACAGAACGCTATACCGTGATTCAGTACGCCATCTTTGATTCGCTTCGCGCGCAGATGCGCATTACAAGCGCCGGCATGCTTGGCCCCTTGCTCATCCGTGGAAACGAATGTAGCGTCCTGCAACTTGCCGGATTTCCGCCAGGATTGTTCAGTGGAGTTAGCTATGACGAATTCACGCTCAACCTCGAGCCGGGTGATTCCGTCTTGTTCTGCACCGATGGATTGACCGATGCGCGGAATGTCCACGGCCGGGAGTTCGATTTGGGCGGAGTCCAGGATGTCTGCCGGAGGCAAGCGGGCGATGCCCCCGCGGCTCTCCTGAACCATGTTTTCTCGGCGATCCAGGAATTCTCCAGGAATTGCGTGCAGTCGGATGATATGGCCGCCGCGGTGCTCCATTACGCTCCCTCGCCCGGTGGCACGGGCTTAACGCGCTGAAGCACATTCGGGTACTGGTGAGACCCGGCTGGTTGAGAAGGGTATCCTCAAGACGCTTCTGGTCACGCGCGATCCGGTCCGCGGCATTGAACACAGGCGGGTGGACCACCCTTTGTAAGCTGGCAAGACTTGGTTGCCGCTCCCTTGGTTTGTAAGGGTGCGGACTTAGACTTTTCTCTTCCCACGCCGCGGTTCTCCTCCCCTCGACTTTGTTCCCCCCTCCTGATACCAGTTTCAAAACTAGTACTCTATAAATAATGATAGAAACTCAGTAAATAATGTGCTAAGCTCCACTTGTTACGCTGAGGGGACGCTGCTCTTGTGCCATTTCGGGTCGCCCCACACCCTCATTCGCACCGAAAAACACCCTAAGTCCTTTGTTTCCCATACATACGCGAAATGCGCCCGTAACCCCTTTGTTTCCCCTATATACGCAAAAACAGGGGGCGGGGGTACCTCTAATCTAATGCTCTTCGTAACCACTCTTCTCCGCTCTCCTGCTCGCCCCCAGCCACTCGGTTACCCAGAGCGATCCCTGCGAAGGGTCACTCGCCACTAAGTTCTATCATTCCCGCACATACGCAACAAAGGGCGTGGGAGGTGTCTCCGTTAGCCATATAGTAACGTATTTAAATTATGTCGGCGCGCCGACATTCCGATATCCGGAAAGAAGGAGCGGCCCACCCCGCAATCCCTTCCGGGGCGCAAACAACGCGCCTCAGGCCTTCGCAAGGCTCAGGGTAAAAAGCGGCCCCTGTGAGGGCAAGAGAAACCCAAGAGCACAGGCGGGAGTGCCTTTGCCACAGGGCAAAGGCGCCCGCCTCAGAAGGCGGCCTGTACAAAAGCGGGAAGCAATTCTGCGCTACGGACGGGCGGAGGCTGTGGCTGGGGCGGGGGTTTCTGGGGGGTGGGCTACGCGGGTGACGGCGTCGGTGAGCACCTTTTCGATGTTGTCGGGATCGTAGCCGTCGGAGCGGTAGGCTACCTTTCCGGCGCGGTCGAGGATGACCGTGGTGGGAAACGAATTGACGCGGAGCAAGAGATCCATTCCATCCGCAAAGAGGATGGTGGTCTTGGGCCGCTCTTCCGCCAGATAGGGCGCGACGAGCGATTCGTCTTCGTCGCAATTCAGCCCGTAAAACAGAACATCTTTGTCGCCGGAGAAGTGCGCCGCCACCTTTTCAAAGTGCGGCTCCAGCTCGCGGCAAGGACCGCACCAGGTGGCCCAGAAATTCAGCACTACGACCTTACCTTTGGTGTCCGCAAGAGGGAAGGGCGTGCCCTCCGGGGCCTTGCGCAACGTGAATTCGTACGGCTCCTTCAAGCCCTTATTCGGAATGGTTTTGGGAGGAATGATCGCCGCCGCGGTCTCATCGAACGCCTGCAAAAGATAAGCGCCCAGCCCATCTTCCGAGCCGTGCGCCAGCCGCCAGACGTTGCCGATTTTCTGACGCAATTCTCTTTGCGAGGAAACGCCATCGCCGCGATCGTCGAGCGAGAAGGCGCGCGCATACTGGCGCAGCGCGTCGTTCAGGTCCTTCTGGAGTTCCGCAATTTCGCCGAGGCATTCGGCGGCGGCGCCATTGGGCAGAGCGGCGTAACTGGCTGCAAAGTCTTTTTGCCCGCCGGAAAGATCGTTCAGCTTCTGCTCGAGGCGGCCGCGCACCACCAGCAGCGAAGAGATATCGCGTTTCTGGTCGTTCTGCCACTCCTCGGCGGAAACGCGCTGCGGTTTGTCCGCCAGCGAAGTATGCTCCAAGCGGTCCAGCACGCGCGTGCAATAGGAAACGGCGCGCCGCCAGCCGTCCGCTCCGCCATAGCGATCGAGCAACTGGATGGAGAGGACCGTCATAGAGGTGTCTTCCGGGCTCAGGGCCACAATGCGTTCGGCGTATTTCGTGGCGCGCGGAAAATCACGCAACTGGAGGCTTGATTCCACAATCGCGCGATAGATTTGCGGGCGCTGGCTGGATTCCGGATATTTTTGCAGGAAGGCGTCCAGATTGCGCACCATCGCGGCGCGGTCATTGCCGGCGTCAGAGATGGCTTTCTGCAGGTCAGCGTTTTCGGTGGCAGCGTCCTGCGCCGCGGCCTTTCTTGAGGCGGCATTCCTGGAGGGCAGAGCGGCGGGAGCGGATGACGAAGATTCCTGGGCGAGCGCGGGGAAGGACAGCAGCAGCGTCAGAAATAACGCGATGCGGCTCGCGCGGGTTGGGCGAAACGGGAGCACAGCAGCATTGTATCCCGTGAGGGCCACTGTTGTGCCCTGAGAATAGGTTGAAGAATCTCAGAGTCCTCAGGGGCTTAAGCCCAATTTAACTGCTGGCTTTACGTCAGGGCTGAAGCCCTGACCCCCTAAGGAGAAGACGGGAAGAACTCTTGGGACACCAGACTAGGAGCCGCTGTGCACGTTGATGCCGCCGGAAACCGTGTGCACTTCGACGCGGCCCGTGGAATTGCCCACATGGGCGCGAATGGCGTGCTTGCTCTGCTCTTCGATCATCACCGGAAGATTGGTGCGAATATCACCGGAAGTGGCATCGGCCGAAAGGAGGAAAGAGGAGTTTGCAGGCACGCGGATGTCCACGGAACCCGAAACGGTTTTCAGATCCCAGAAACGATTGCCGCTGGGATTTCCCGTCACTTCGATTGGTCCGGAGATGACATGGGCGCGCACGTCGTTGTTTGCCCCGGTGACGTTTATAGAGCCGCTGACATTCGAGGCTTCCACACGGCCGCCGGGATTTGCGATGTGGATGGAGCCGGAAACCGCGGTGGCCTGGATGTCGCCCTTGACGTCGGCGATGTCCACGCTTCCCGAAGCCGTGGAGACGCGCAGGATGCCGCCAAGCCCGGAAACTTCGATGGAGCCGCTGGCCGCGGTGAGCTGCGTTTCGCGGTCCACGCGATAGACATGCACATAGCCCGAAGCCGCGGAGCACTTCACGGGGCCGCGCAACTGATCGATGGTGACGCCGCCCGAGGCCACGCTGGCGTCAATTTCGGTGTCGCGCGGGACTTCAATCTGGTAGTCAATGGAGACATTCTTCAGCCAGGAGGTTTCCTTGCCAATAAGAATGGTGTCGCCGCGCTGTTCCAGGGGGGGATTGCTGACCGCGTCCTGAATGTTCTTTTCGGAGCTGCCCCACAGGGTCCAGCCCTTGGTGACTCTTCCGTGGACGTGGACCTTGCCGTCGGCGGTGCCGCGAATGTCCACGTTGCCGGAGCCGTTGCTTAGTTCGAGGCGGACGGGGCCGGATACGGTGAAGGTTCGGTCAAAGGCGTTATCCGTGGCGGAAGCTTGCAGGGTGAAGAGAGAGAATGCCGCGGCGAAAAGGATGATGCCGGGCAAGGCCAATTTGTGAGTACGCATGTTCGCTTCAGCCTGAGTTTCCAGGCCCTCCTATCAAGAATGTACGCAAAGCCGGAATTTTATGTTCCCGGGGATTTCGCAAGAGTTTCGTTCAGGGAGCCCTGGCGGTAGCCTTCCAGGTCCAGGGCCACGTAGGTGAACCCCGCTGCTTTCAAGGCCTTAGCGATGGCAGCGGCCATAGCGGGCGAGAGCGCGCGGGGAAGTTCGGCAGGCGCGAGTTCGATGCGCGCCAGGTTGTCATGGAGACGGACGCGGAATTGGCGGAAGCCCAGATCGCGGAGGGCCGCTTCGCCGCGCTCGACCAGCGAAAGGCGCTCGGCAGTGACTTCCGTGCCGTAGGGCAGCCGCGAGGAAAGGCAGGCGGAGGCGGGGCGGTCCCAGGAGGGGAGGCCCGCGCGCTGGGACAGGAAGCGAATCTCAGACTTGCGGAGTTGCGCTTCCAGAAGGGGCGTGACGATGTGGTGCTCGTGGGCGGCGCGATGACCGGGGCGGAAATCGGAGGTATCGTCGGCGTTGACGCCGTAGGCGATGGCGGCGAAACGGCGGTCCACGGCGATGCAGTTCAGCGCGGAGAAGAGTTCGTCCTTGCAGTAGTAGCAGCGGTCGGAGGCATTGGCGCGGTAGGTGGGATTTTCCAACTCGTGCGTTTCGATGAATTCGTGGCGCAGGCCGGTAGTTTGCAGGAACTTTTCCAGTTGCTCGCGGTCGTACGCGGAATAGCTCGCGGATAGGGCGGTCACGCTCAGGGCGCGTTCCCCCAGCACCTGATGCGCGGCCCAGGCGAGATAGGCGGAATCCGCGCCGCCAGAGAGCGCGACGATCAGGGAAGGGAGGTTGGCCAGCTTGGAAAAGAGGAGCTGCTCCTTCTCGCCAGCCGCGTGCGTCGAAGGCTCTTCGCTATGGATGTGCACCAGGGTCTTCATCGCACGGATGAGTATAGCGCCAACGGACGCGCGCCGCAGCATGCGGCCTGGCGATGCGTGAATGGGAGTGCGGCCGGGGCTGAGGAAAGGCTCAGATCATTTGAAATCGAGAAGGACATCCACCGTGGACTTCGCCGGATCGGTCTGCAGCCAATGGCCCACGGTGTCGTAGTGCAAGGGCAGATCCTTGAAAATGGTGTCACGGTGAATTTCCAGGCGATTCAGGAATTGCTCGAAGACTTTTTTGTCGAAGACATCGCCCTGTTTTGCGGGCCAGGCTTCCCGGATCATGCGCTCGCCAGCGAGCGACATTCCCGTGATGGTCATCTGGTTGAAGTGGAACGCCGGCCCTTCCGTAATGGAAACCGCGTAGGAAACGGTGTGCGCCTGGTCTTCGTAGGTGGCCGTGGGCGTTAACTTCGCTTCCAGATAGCCGCGCTGGCCGTACTCTTCGCGGATACGGTCCCATCCCGTTTCAATGCCCATACCGTTCGCCACATCTCCGGGCTTCAGTCCCAGCGTGGTCGAGAGCGTGATCGTAGAAAGTACCTGGTTGCCGCTCCACTCGACGCCATTCCAGTGATAGACGGGCCCGGGCTGGCATGGCACGTACACCGGGATTTGCTCTGGCAATTTCTGGTTGGGATTCCCGGAGAGGCGCACTTCCCCGGGGCCTATTTTCGCGCGCAAGTAGCCGTCCTCCTGGTAGACCGGGAGAATCGCCTCGGCCAGGAAGATATCGATGGCCAGGCGGGAATAGGGCTTGCCGAGAATTTCAGGAAGATGCTGCTGCACCGCCAGGGATTCTTTCAGGTGCGCATCGCTGAATTCCATGCTGGCAATCTGCGGCGCGAGACCGTCCACGCGAAACTGGTGGAATGATCCTTCGGTCAGCGGGTTGAGCAGCACGGCATGCGCGATCTGTACGTTTGAGCCGTGCGCCGCGAGGAGAGCCTGCAGGGAATTGGCGGCTTGTTCGACGACGGCGCCGCCTTCGGGCAGCGTGCCGTCATAGAAGGGCAGATCTTTGCGGACGGCGTCATCGAGTTCCGTGTCCGCAAACCACGGGAAATTGTCGTAAGACACCGGCAGGCGTGGATTTTCGTCGAGATGAAAGGTCAGGGAAACCGCATCATTGCGGGTGGTGAAATTGTAACTGACCTTGGCAAACAAGCCGGAGCGCACCAGCGCGTCCGCGCCGTCCTGAAGTTCCTTGCGGCCGACTTGCGCGCCCGTGGCCAGGCCCGAAAGCGAAATGGCTTGCGCTTCGGTGAGTTTTTTTAGGCCATCGGCGTGGATTTCCTTGAGGGAGACTGACTGCGCGTTTAACAAATTGGGGAGCGCGACAAAGAAAAGGAATGCGAGCGGGAGAAAGAGGCGGAGCCGCATGGGATTATTCTAGACCTCAATCTGCGGAAGACCAACTTGTTCATGCATCTTGCTTCGGAGGGCGGGAGATGAATTACAGGCCGGTGGCGGGGCTTTCAGGCGTAAAAGCGGCGGCGAGCCGCCGCACTCGAAAATAGCCGAGGAGCCAATACACAGGACTGACTACTCGACGGTGACGGATTTGGCTAGGTTGCGGGGCTGATCGACGTCGCAGCCGCGGCGGATGGCGATGTGGTAGGCGAGCAATTGCAGCGGCACAATTTCCAGCATTGTCGCCAACAATTCCGGGGCGGGAGGCAACTCGATGATGTGATCGGAGGCCTCGCGGGCCAGATGATCGCCTTCGGTCACCACAGAGATCACGATGCCGTCGCGCGCCTTCACCTCTTTGATGTTGGACACGCTCTTCTCGTACAAAGTCATGGACGCGGGATCGGAATCGTCGCGGGTCGCCAGCACGACGACCGGCAGGTTCTCATCAATCAGGGCGTTTGGCCCGTGCTTCATCTCTCCGGAGGGGTAGCCTTCCGCGTGAATGTAGGAAATTTCCTTGAGCTTCAGGGCGCCTTCGAGGGCAATGGGGTAATGAACACCACGCCCAAGATACAGGAAGTCCGTATGGCGGAAGAACTGGCGCGCCAGATTTTCGTAGAAGCCGGTTTGCTCCGCCTGGAGAATCGTTTCGATCTTGTGCGGGATACGCGTAAATTCCAGCATCAAGTGGCGCGCCGCCTCCGGCGAAAGCGTGCCGCGAAGCTGCCCGAGGTAGGAAGCTAGCAGGACCAGGGAAGCGAGTTGCGAGGTAAAGGCCTTCGTCGAGGCGACGCCAATTTCGGGTCCCGCGTGCGTCAGAAGGGTGCCGGCGGCTTCGCGCGTTACCATGGAACCCATGACGTTGCAAATTGCCAGCGTTGGCGAGCCCTTCTGCTTGGCCTCGCGCTGGGCGGCCAGCGTGTCCGCGGTTTCGCCGGACTGGCTAATGCAAACCGTCAGAGTTTTGGAATCGAGGATGGGATCGCGATAGCGGAACTCGCTGCCGTAATCCACTTCAACCGGGATGCGCGCGAGCCGCTCGATCATGAACTTGCCGGCGAGTGCGGCATGCCAGCTTGTGCCGCATGCCACAATGCGCACTTTCTCAAAGCCGCGGAACTGCTGGTCGGTGATCTGCATCTCGTCCAGGAAGACCTTGCCGGTGTCCTGGGAAATGCGGTTCAGGATGGTGTCGCGGACGGCGCGCGGCTGCTCAAAAATTTCCTTTTGCATGAAATGCTTGTAGCCGCCCTTTTCCGCCATGATGGGGTCCCAGGCGACGTGATGAGAGGGGCGACTGACGGGCTTGCCGTCAAGATCGGTGACGCGCACACCGTCGCGCGAAAGAATGGCGATATCGCCATCGGCGAGGAAGAAAATCTCGCGAGTGTGCTCCAGCAGCGCCGGGATATCGCTAGCGACAAAGTATTCGCCATCGCCCAAGCCGATCACGGAGGGAGGCCCGATGCGCGCGGCGATCAGCTTCTGCGGATCCTTCGCGGAGAGAAATACCAGCGAGTAGATGCCGCGCAAATCTTTCAAGGTGCGGCGCACGGCTTCCTCGAAGGAAAGCGTTTTGGCATATTCCTCGACGAGATGCGCCACGATTTCCGTGTCCGTTTCGGTGACGAACTTGTGGCCTTGCTTTTGCAGCTTTTCCTTCAGCTCCAGGTAGTTTTCGACGATTCCGTTGTGCACCACGACGTATTGCCCGGTGCAGTCGCGGTGCGGGTGAGCATTCTCTTCCGTGGGACGCCCGTGCGTGGCCCAGCGCGTGTGGCCGATGCCGTAGGTGCCGTCGAGCGGCGCTTTCTGGATGGCCTCTTCCAGGTTGCGCAGCTTGCCCGGGGCGCGGCGAATCTCCATTTTGCCGGCGGCGTTGACCACCGCGATTCCGGCGGAGTCGTAGCCGCGATATTCAAGTTTGCGCAGGCCTTCGATGATTACCGGAACAACCTTTTTGGGGCCGATATAACCGACAATGCCGCACATGCTGGAGTTCTCCTAAAGGAAGTATTCTCAGGGTAACACGCGCAATGTTGCGCCAGCGCGAAAAGGGTGGGGAACTCTCAGGGATAGTTACTCGATGGGCTGATTCGGTGTGCGCGTCATCTCGATGGCGTTGAGCTTGCCATTGGCGTCGAAATAGAAGGTTACCCGCGCGGTGACGGGCCGCACCGTCTGCGTATCAATGTGGCGGATGATGGCAACCAGCGTGCCCGGCTTTTCGGTAGGTTGCAGCTCATAGCCGCGCACAGAAAGGAAGGTTGTGACGCGGTCCGCTGTGGAGCCCTTGGGCAACTGGGTCTCAATCATTTCCTGAATGGGCTTGAGTTGCGGGTCGTCAACCTGCATAAAAGACTTCTGGCAACCTGCGGCGAGAAGCGCGAGCAAAAGTAAGAGCGAGCAGAAGGGAAGTAGGCCGCGGCGGGCGGCCGTGCGTGCGACAGGCTTTGCGTGCGGCATTGCGAATTTCATTCGGCGTCTCTCGTAAATATTCACTTTAGCACCTTAGGGGTTGAGACCCCTGAATACCGGGAGCGTTTCGGCACGGCCGAAGAGGCTGCGGGAAAAGGCTCAAAACCATTTCCTCAGGGGCTGAAGCCCAATGATAGCCTGGCACTTAATGTCGGAGCTAAAGCTCCGACCCCCTAAGTTGCGGAGGTTTTCCCCAACCTGTGCCTTTCGCACGAGCCGCTCAGGGTGAAAAGCCGTGACCTCCCGAAAACCGAAGCGAGATGGCAGCTATTCCACGATCTCGAAGCGGTATTCCTCGATGACCGGATTAGCGAGCACTTCCTTGGAGATGCGCTCGAGCTGCTGTTGCGCTTCTTCGCGGTTCCAACCATCCAGATTGAGGACAAAGAATTTTCCCTGGCGTACGTCGGAGACCTGCGCGTAACCCAGGCTGGAAAGGGCGTGTTGAATAGTTTGACCCTGCGGGTCCAGAACAGTGCGTTTCGGCATAACCCAGACGTGAGCTTTCATGGCGTTAGTATAGCAATTCCGTTGCGCGTGTTCACGCTGGCCTGCGGTATGGCGGTGGGTCAGTTTCCGATTAGGCGACTTCGTCCACTAAGGTCGAACATCGTTGCGTAGCTAGGAGACAACTCTACAACTCTACTTAAAGTTGAAGTCGAAGTGAAAAGGATAATTTACCGATACGGGTTTGTTGTCTGCATCGACCGCTGGCTTGAATTCCCAATTCTCTACCATCTTCATGTACTGCTCGTCAAATCCGTAGCCGACAGGCTGAACCACGGTGATATTCCGCGTATGCCCTTCCGCAGTGACAACAAATTGCAACATAACAGTCGCCCCTTTTGGATGTGCGCGTAACATTCCTTGTATGTCAATATCCGGAACGTGCATCGAGCTCATCGGACATTTGATACAAGCCGGGATGCTTACGCCTCCATACCCTGACCGATAAACGCCATCCTTTGGCCGCAATGAGTCCAGAGGCACATTCAAATGAGTGCTCACTTCTTGCGTGAGCGGAATTTTCCCGAAAACCATGCCAATCATGAATCTCGTCGACTGGACGATTCCGTACTCGGAAACACGAAACGCGGCCAGACTAATGCCGATTCCGTTTTCGGCGGCTGCGTAGCTACCGACGACCACCGTGGTTGCGCCAATCGATTTACCCACCGCGACCGCGTTAATCACATCCGATTGGCCGCGTAGAGAAAGGTGCTGTGCCTCAAGTGCTGCTCCGAGCTGGAACCTGTCGACAACTTCAGCCGTCTTCCCTTGGGCTGCTAGCGAAGCCGAAAGTTGGTCCGCAAGCCAGGGTCCGAAAGATCCAGACTGGCCCACGGCAGGTTCCAGGTCCATCACAACGATGCCCTTCTTATCGGCGTCAGTGAATTTCTCTATTAGCTGGCGAACCAAATCGTCAGTTTCATTCGTTTTGCTCTGGGGCGAGGAGGGGCTCGCACCGAAGGCGGAAAGGGAAATGAACGCAGTAACGAGGAGTTTCAAAACAACTTGCTTGCCATTGGGTCTGTGATTCATAACGCGATTCATCACCATCCAGTACGACTATGCTAGGACGCCATCGTTTTCAAGTCAACGTAACTCCTGATTAATGCATTACTCGGAAACTTAGCCATTAGCTATGGGACAAAATGGACGGCGGGGTTATTTTCGCGGGAGGGTGGCGAGAAGGGCGCGGCGGGCTTCGTCGGGGAGAAAGGAATGTTCCACTGCGGCGCGATGGAGGGTGACGAGTTCGGTTTCGCTCAGGCCCATTTGCGCGGCGATTTCGTATTCGCCGAGGAGCGAGGCGTGAAACATTGCGGGATCGTCGGTGGAGAGCACAACCGGAATGCCATGGCGGAGGAGTTGCGGCAAGGGATGCTGCTGAAGCGTTGCGGACGGATTATGCAATTGCATGGCAAGGGCGCCGGTGCGCAAATTGCTGGTGGGGCAAACCTCCAAGGGAATGCGGCGCGCCGCGAGGAGGTCCATGAGCGCTGGATCGTGGATGGCGGCGATGCCGTGGCCGATGCGCTCGACGCACAGGATTTCCACGGCTTCGCGAATTTTCTCTGGGCCGCCGATTTCGCCCGCGTGAATCAATCGGTGCAGGCCGCAGCTTTTGGCGCGCAAATAGGCATATCGGAATTCGCGCGTAGGCACGCTCAGTTCATCGCCGCCAATTCCGAAGGCCACAATGCGAGGCGGGGCGCAACGGCGCGCCACTTCCACGACCTCCAACGCCGGCTCCGGCCCAAATTGGCGGACGGCATCGAAAATCCAGTTGAGGCGTAAGCCGCGTTTCTCGAATGGTTCCGTGGCGGCGAGGATGGCTTCAAAGTTGGCCTGCGGATCCTGTTTGCGCAGGAGCATGACGCCGACGGAGAGCGTGACCTCCGCATAAACGACATGCTGCTCGAGGAGTTGCTCGGCCAGATCGGCGGCCAGCAGGGCGAAATCGCGCGGGCCGCGCAGGAAAGAGGTTACCCATTTGAAGGCTTCAATGAACTCGGTGAAGTTGCGGTAATCGTAGCGGTGGCGTACTTCGTCTTCAGTCAACGCGACACCGTGCCGGGCGGAGAGGGCGCAGGCTATGGCAGGCCGGATCGAGCCTTCCAGGTGGAGATGCAGTTCGACTTTGGGAAGGGAAGCAATGCGCGGCGGCAAGGAGGACTGATCCACGAGGAAATTTTAGCAGGGTCTTCTCTCTTTGTGCGCAGTAGAGGTTGAGGGAAACTGCAGTCTGATGTCATCCCGAGCGAAGCGAGGGATCTGCTGTTCGCCAGCGGCCAGAGGGAAAGCAGATCCCTCCACTACGCGGCCCGACGCGCCAGAATGCGGCGCGGAAGAAAAAGTCGGGCCGCTCCGGTCGGGATGACAATTCTAGGTGAAGCGCGAAAGAAGCCGAACCGCCTTGGGGTGACAATGAATTACCGTTTTTTCGTAGCTTAGGCTGCCGCTTAGTGGGGCAACTGGGGCTTGCCGGCGTTGATCCACGCGGTTAGCCAGTAGGAGCCAACGTCGGTGGAGGCATCCGATAATTGCCTGATCAGCGATCCCGCCGCCAGATTGTAAAACCGGTCGTAGTATTCGTCGGTGTAGGAGGATTGCCCGCGCTTTGCGGCACGGTCCGCAAGGAGCAGCGATTCCACCTGGCTATGGGCGGAAAGGCAGGAATCGAAGGCGTGATCGGTGGGATCGCTGATGAACGAAGCGTCGTGCGGGGTGACCGGGAAAAAGGAGCCGAAACGGTCAATCAGCACGGTGTTGAATCGTTGATTGACCCCATTCTGGCCGCTGGCATGTCCGTCATAGTTGTCGGTGGTATTGAACGGGTCGTGGGCTTCGGCGACGAAGTGCGCCAGAAAGGCCGCATCCAACTTAGCGTTTTCCCACTTGCCATTCTTCAAATCTTCGGTGAGCTTCTGGCTATACACGCCAATCTGCCAAGGGAGCAGGCCCGTGGAATCGATCTTGGACTTGCCGTAGAGGGCGACCGCGGTTTTGTAATTCCGCGGCAGCTTGTCGAACGGAAACTTGCCGTATCTGTCCAGTTCGATGAAATAGTTGCTGCGCTCGTTGGGATGCTGATCAATAAGGTTGAGCGTGTCGTTGACGTGCTGCACCAGGTAGGACCGGTTGGCTTCAAAGAAGGACCGCAGGTCGTAGGGCAGAGAATCGACGGCGTGATTGATGATCAGCCGCTGCGCGTTATCTCCCCAGGCCGCTGCGTGAAGAGGGAGGAGCATGGCGAGGCCCGCAGTGAATAAGAGGAAACTCGCGGCACCTCTGAACCTGGAATTAGCGCAGCGCAACATTTCCGGAAAGCCCTCACTTGGCGTTAGCCATCCTTAGCGTACTCTTCCTGCGGCCATAGAAATAATAAATCACCAGGCCGATGATGAGCCAGGTAAAGAAGCGCAGCCAATTCATGATGGGCAGACCGGCCATCAGCAGAAGGCACGTGAAAATCGTGACGACCGGGGCCAGCGGCCCGCCCGGCGCACGGAAGGCCCGCTTACGATCCGGTTCACGGTAACGCAGGATGAGCACACCCCCGCCCACCAGCGCAAAGGCAAACAGCGTGCCGATGTTCGAGAGGTCCGCAAGGGTGCCGATATCGAGAAGGCCCGCGGGGATTCCGACGGCGAAACCCGCGACCCAGGTGGAGAAGTCCGGCGTGTGATATTTCGGGTGGACACGGCCGAAAATACGGGGCAGCAGGCCGTCGCGCGACATCGCGAACCACACGCGCGCCTGGCCCAGTTGGAAGACCAGCAGGGAAGAGATCATGCCCATCAGAGCACCGATCAAGACGATCAGGCGCACGGTGCCAAAGTGCAGCTTCTTCATGGTGTTGACGACGGGAGCGGCGTCGTCGAGCAGCGTCTGCCAGGGCACGAGTCCCGTCAACACGACCACCACGGCGATGTACAGCACCGTGCAGATGACCAGCGTGGCGATGATGCCGCGCGGCAGGTCGCGCTGTGGATTCTTGCACTCCTCGGCCGCGGTGGATACGGAATCGAAGCCGATGTAGGTGAAGAAGACGATGGAGCCACCGGTGAGGATTCCCGGCCAGCCATTGGGAGCGAAGGGATGCCAGTTGGCGGGGTGAACGAAGCGCGCGGCGAAGCTGACGAAGACCATGATGGCCACGAGTTTCAGGAAGACCATGATGTTGTTGGTTTCGGCGGATTCCTTGATGCCGCGGACCAGGATTATGGTCAGCAGCATCACGATAATGAAAGCCGGCCAGTTGAAGCCGAAATGCCAGCCGGGACCGTAAATGGTGTTTCCCTGCAGGTCTTGCAAGCCGGTGGGGAGATACGCGGGCGAAATCCATTCGGGATTGGGATGCCAGCCGAACCAGTCAAGGAGACCCACGACGTGGGCGGAGAAACCGACGCTGACGGCCATGTTGCTGACGGCATATTCCAGGATGAGGTCCCAGCCGATAATCCAGGCGATCAGTTCACCCATGGTGGCGTAGGTGTAGGTGTATGCGCTGCCGGCGATGGGAATCATGGCGGCGAGTTCCGCATAGCAGACCGAAGCGAAACCGCAGACGATGGCCACGAGGACAAACGATAGGGCAATGGCCGGGCCAGCGCCGGGGCGGCCGTAGGACGTGGAATGGTAGATCAGGTATTGCAGCAGGGGCGCGTTCAGTACGGAGGACACCTGCATTTTCTGCCCGGCGATGGCCGTGCCAATGATGGTGAAAATGCCAGAGCCGATAACCGCGCCGATTCCCAGCGAGGTCAAGCTCAGCCAGCCCAGGGATTTCTTTAATTTGATTTCGGCGTTCTCGGAGTCAGACAGAAGCTGGTCGATACTCTTACATCGGAAGAGAGGTGAATCCAAGAGGGCTCTCCGTTCGCATCCGGGCGCATGGGCCACTTGGTATCAGCCGGATACGGAATAAGGGAATGACAGCGTTTCAATGTATCGCGATATGGGGAGAGGCGCAACCGGAGGAGGGCATCTGGATTGGAAAGGTCCATTCGGATCACCCTGGGGCGATTGGGGGGCGCTGCAGATGAAGGTCAGTTCACAGCGTCGCGAGCAGACAAGAAGGGCGTAGAATGGAGCCGATTTGAAGGCAGAAAGGAAATCTCGATCAGCTGCAGGCGGTGGCCTGAGTGGCTGTCGTCTTCATACCATCGGCGGTGGTGTTTTCATGGCGTTCCTGGTGCTCGCGCCTGTGGTAGCGCAAGAGACAGGCGGGAAGCCCGACGCACCCACGCCGAAGGTTGGCCAGGTGGCAATTCCACTGCCGAAGAAACCAACGGCGACTCCGCCATCAGCTAAATCCGCATCAGAACCCGACATGCTGCGGGACCTTCCGGAGTTAGCAACCGAGCTTTTGGAGTATGCCGAGACCGCAAGCTGCCACAGAAATGGCTGTACCATTCTTGTTACAGACTTCGTTCTGCCGGATGGAGGCACTTCGCGATACGGAATGCAATTGGCAGACGAACTCTCCACGGAACTGGCGGCCAGGGGAAACAAGATTCCCGTCACCAACAGAACCCTTCTCCACGACCTATTGGCGAAAAACGGGGTCCCAGCGAAATCCGTAAATGGAGCACGTGCCCGGGAGATTGCCTCGGGACTGAAGGCAACACTCGTGGTTCTCGGCACGACGAAAAGAAGCAAGGGCGATACAGTCCAACTCTCCACCCGTCTGCTTGATGTGGCCGACAAAAACTGGAGAGGATATGCTGCGCTAGTTTATCTTCCCGCTCCGAAGTCGATGCTTGATTTTTCTCCCGTGGAACCTGCGCTCTCTTTACCGCCGATTACAACGACTGCCAGCGGGGAAAAGGTATATCGGTCCGGAGTCGACGGCGTGTCGTCGCCAACGTGCTATTACATGCCGAATCCGCCGTATTCCGAAGGGGCACGCAAGTCTAAGTTGAGTGGGACTGTCTCAGTTGAAGCCGTTATCAATTCCGAGGGCAAGTTAGAGAACGAGCGCATCATCCGCGGCCTTCCGGGCGGCTTGAACGAAACGACAATCGAAACCATGAAGACCTGGAAATGTAATCCCGCGCAGAAGGACGGTAAGCCAGTTCCTACTGTCGTCAAGTTCGACGTTAATTTTCAGATTCATTGAGAGCAAGCACAACCAAGGCAGAAGAAAGGGGCTTGGGCCAGTACGCGTGGCCGGGGTATACAATTGCGCTGTGTCAGAACTAGAAAAGGAGACCCGAGGCGAGCCGCCCGCGGTTTGCGTCGCGCGGTGTGCCGCGGGTATCTGTTTTCGTGGGGGACTGGCGAAATGAACCGGCGAGACTTCCTCTGGAGTGCGATGCAGGTTGGGGTTGCGAGCTCCGTAGCTGGCAGCACATCGTTGCTTGCGAAGCATGGGGACCCTAGCGCCGTGAGAGGGGCGAGTGCGGATGCGGCTCCGCCCAAGGGGCGGGAACTGGGCCGCCATCGGTTCGGCGTGAACTATACGCCCTCAAAGAACTGGTGGTTTTGCTGGAACGAGTGGGACGCGGACCCCATCAAGCGAGACCTGGATGCCATCGCGTCCCTGGGCGCGGACCATCTGCGCATTCTGCTGATTTGGCCCTACTTCCAACCCAATCCGAAGTGGATCAGCCCGCTTCATCTGGAACGGTTGGATCAACTGTTGACGCTCATGGGCGAGCGCGAATTGGATGCGGTGGTGACCGTATTCACGGGCCAGTTGAGCGGCTGGTACTTTTTGCCGCCCTTTAACAAGACCGGGTCCGATTTCTACAGCGATGAGATGATGGGGACGGCCCAGGAACTCTTCATCCGGCAACTGGCGCGCGTAATGCAGCCAAAAAACAACATCATTGGCTTCGACGTTGGAAATGAGATCAACACTTGCTGGAGCACGGAACCCCGCGTGGGCGACGCCTGGATGGAAAAGATGTTGGCGCTGATGGGGTCGGTCTGCCCTGAGGGCCTGCACGTCAACGGCGTGGATGAAGTGCCGTGGTTTGAAGCGAACACATTCTCTCCGCAAGCCCTGGCAGCCGCGCCAATGCCGGTCATACACTGCTACCCTTACTGGTCAGGAGCACTGAAGTACGGGGGCCCTATGGATGCCCCGAGCACGAAGTTGCTCGCAGCGATGGCTGCGCTGGTCCGCTCGTATGCCGGCGATCCCCGGAAGCCGATCTGGGCAGAGGAGTTCAACACTTGCATCGAAGCGCTGAACGAAAAGCAACAGGCAGAATGGCTGGAGAAGGCCGTTTTGGCAGCCATTGATTCCGGCGTGAGCTGGTTCAGCTATTGGGACAGCCACGATGTGGACCGGAAGTTCGAGTTCAATTCGCTGGAATACAGTCTAGGCTTGCTTACCAATGACGGGCGGGTGAAGGAGCAGGGCAAGATATTCAAGCGGCTCGCCGACGCCTATCGAGGAAAGACGGTGATGTTCCCCACCCATCCTCTCCCCCCGCCACCGGTCAATCGCAGCCAAGAAGTTTCTTGGCGCTGGATGCTGGATTGGATGGGGTGGAAACCGGTGGGCGCATAGAACCGAGGCAACGTCTCGGAAGGCTTCAGTTGGACGTGGCCGACGACAGATACCTACATCTCCACTTTTTGTGTTCATCAAAGAGATCATGGCTAGGGAGTGTCTCGGGGCGCGGAAAACGAGCTTGCCGGAGAAGCGGAGTCGGCCGCGACTATACGTCCGACAACCCGACTACACCTCCTAGTGAGAATAGTTAGGCCCACTGCGACTTCCGCGAACGGGACTTCTGGGGAATCGACGCGATTTCAGCAGGTAGGTTTTTCACGGTTTGAGACCTATTCTGTGATGACGGCCCAAGTGAAGCATCAGTACAGGTTGCAGAAGCCTACGGAGAGCTATCTACGGCCGCTGCTAGTACACCAAAATCGCTATGTGTTCCTTTCGGCACAGAAACACTTTATCCTCATGACTATTATTGAGGCTTTCTTCCACCGCTCTTACCCGAAGTTGGGAAAAAAGAAACGGGTCAAGCCCACCTAGTGTTATGTTACATAAATAAGTGACACATGAGCTTTGGTATGGTACAAGGGCTCATGTTCACTGCGAAAGAGCCGTTTCGATTGCTTCCAGAGGAGCAGACCCACCTGGAGCAACTGCTTCGATGCACGCGGGTTTCGGCGGGACTGGCCCGTCGCGCTCGGACGATGTTGCTGTTGGCCGA
>Ga0208189_1000136_pt1 | contig 46775 bp, 38 predicted proteins | sample June2015DPH_10_5_FD_184702 | JGI IMG/M metagenome (GOLD analysis project Ga0208189, IMG submission 184702) | Peatland microbial communities from SPRUCE experiment site at the Marcell Experimental Forest, Minnesota, USA - June2015DPH_10_40... | ecosystem: Environmental > Terrestrial > Soil >... | reverse complement strand
AACGTTTCCAACAGGACTCGGAACGACCAATAGCCCCACAAATAGACAAAAAGCCACTCAGCAGAGAAAACTGACCAACACAAAGCCTGAATCGCTCACTTACCCTGCCCCTCGTGAGAAAAGGCGGTTAACCCTCAGCAGTCTCAGGCTTCTGTCTGGGCCTCGTTTGCCATCGGGGACACGGATTTGAGCGCAGCGAGGGAAGGGATCGACGCGTGTTCCTGGTTTCGCGTTTACGACATCATTGAGGCCGTGCATCGATATCTGGCCCGTCAACAGGATGCAATTCTGGTGGAAGGCACTCCGCGCGCCTCTGTCTTTGAACGCGAGATCAACACATATTTCGTGCAGACCGGCATCGGGTGGCAGCTCGTCAATGGAGAAATCGTCACGCGGGGCAACGAGGTATTTGAGGGCACGGTAAAGACCGCCGTCACTGTTTTGAAAGAGGACGCAAAGCCAACCGCCGCCGAACATTTACAGTTCGCTATCAGCGCGCTTTCCGCAAGGCCAAAGGCCGACACGAGCGGCGCAGTCACGCACGCCACAAGCGCGGTCGAGTGCGTGTTGGGCGAGATCACCGGCCAAGCGATGACGCTCGGGAAGTATCTGGACTCTACCTCAGTCCATCCGGCGCTCAAGAAGGGACTCGATGGGATTTATGGTTATGCGTCAGACGAAGGCGCTCGTCATGGGAAGGAAGGCACCGAGCCTGCCCGAGAGGAAGCGGAATTTGCCGTGGCTGTGTGTGCGGCAGTTTGCACACTCCTGACCCGAAAGCATCCCAAATGACAGATCATCTAATCGGCGGGTGGCCGGCAGGTTGAGATTGGGAAGGATGTGGATGCCGCACCCTTGGTTTGGAAGGGTGCGGATTTTGACTTTTCCCTTCCACGACAGCCACTCTCTACTTTCCCCTCCGCCCTCCCCTCCGGGTACCAGTTTCGAAACTAGTACCCTATAAATAATAGCAGACACACAGTAAATAATGTGTTATGCTTCACCTGTTATGCTGAGGGGACGCTGCTCTTGTGCCATTTCGGGCCGCCCTACAGTCTCGTCCGCACCGAAAAACCCGCTAACTCCTTTGTTTCCCCTACATCCACGAAATTCTCCTGTAACCCTTTTGTTTCCCCTACTTACGCAAAAACAGGGGGGGTGGGGAGTGCATGTTACCTAGCCCGTTAAGTGCAATTGTCGGCGTGCCGACATTTCCGTTCTTGTGCGCGACACAAACGTTGCATGTGCAACAGTGCAATTGTAGGTGTGGGGCTTTAGCCGCGCCCGAATGCATGAGTGAAGTCATGCATCTACAAAACCCTGCGCACGGCAAGAGCGGCCTGCGAGGCCGCGGGCACGATATATCGTGCCCGTACAAGGGCAAGAAAAACCCAAGAACCGACCTGAAGGTCGTACAAAAATTGTTGCGCCATGCGAACAGCCGCATCACTCTCGATTTGTACGCACAGGCTGGGATGCCGGAGACGCGCTTGGCGCAAAGCAAAGTTGTGAAGATGGTGCTGGAGAAGAAGTCAGCAGTAGCTTAATTCGTGGACCAGCATTGCACCAAAAAAACTCAAGAAAGGCCATCTGTCTCAGGCTCGGTTTTTTGGTTTTTTGACCAGAATAGACCATGACGGTTTTTGCCACTTCCTTCCAAGTGCTTGAAGGAATGGCGGGGAAGACGCGACGCGAACTCGCGACCTCTCCCACTCGTTGCTCGGAATCAAATAGGCCAGCGAGATCAGTCAGGGGAGTACATCAAGACCAAGGCGAAGAATGGCACTGCTCCTTCGTAACTCGGGTGAGAGCCCAGCAATTTGCCGCTGGTTCCTTGCGATCGTCGGCCAAGTGTCTTCGGGAATGCTCAGGAACACACTTACCACTTTTGGATCAAACTGACTGCCTGAAAGGTGGCGGATCGTCTCGCGTGCTGCGTCGAACGAAGAGGCACACTGGTAGGGCCTGTCGGATGTGATGGCATCGAGAGTATCTGCGGCGGAGAAGATTCGCGCGCTCAGAAGAATCTCTTCTCCCTTGAGGCCTCGCGGATAGCCGCCGCCGTCGTAGCGCTCGTGATGCGAGAGAACAATTTCGGCGGCGTCAGCAAGAAAGGGTATGTCTTTCACGAGGTCGAACCCCATCTGGGAATGCTGCTGCATGAGTTTCCGCTCATCCGCGGTGAGAGGTCCCGGCTTGAGTAGAACGCCGTCGGGGACTCCGAGCTTTCCGATATCGTGCAGATAAGCTCCCCTGGCAAGACTTCCTAATTGTTTGTCCGACCAGCCCATCGCTCGAGCAATCTCGAGCGAGTAACGGCAGACACGCTGTGAGTGGCCGGCCGTCTCATTGTCGCGGAGATCGATCGCCGCACCAAGCGCTTGCAGTGTGTGTTCGTAACTGCTCTCGATCTGCTGCAGAGCGGCTTGTAGTTGCTCGGTGCGTTCCGCGACCATTTCTTCGAGGTGTTGGCGGTAGTTCTCGACCTGTTGTTCGAGCTCCCGCTTGTGCAGCGCGCGCTCGAGGCTTGCCAAGACGGCACTCTCCCGCAGGGGTTTAACCAGATAGTCGTCCGCACCGCAACGCATCGCCTGCACGCCCACCTCCACGTCATCAACGCCGGTGGTGACCAAAAACGCCATATGAGGATAGCGGCGGCGAACTTGCGTGAGGAGCTCCATACCGCTGAGGCCGGGCATGTTGAGGTCGGAAATGACTGCATCGAATCGCTCGCGTTGTAAAGTCACAAGGGCTTCATCACCATTGCATGCGGTGGTGCAGTGGAAAACAGGCGGGCCCAGAATGAGGGAGAGAAGCTTGCAAGCGGAAGATTCGTCGTCGACGGCAAGAACGCGTGCTGCAGGTTGCTGCTCCGATGAAACCTCGGAGAGACTGCCTTCAGGTTCTGCGGGAAGAACTTGGTCAGCTTTGGTCATAAAGAGCATTCCACTCACTCCTTATTGCAGCACCCAGGGACCGGTCTTCTCGATGAACCGGCATCCGTAGAGTCGAAGCGGCGCAGCCTTCGAGTCCGAATGAACAATCCTCGCCTTCCCCGCGTAGTCCTCTCCGTAGCCCGTCATGTAGACTTCCACAATGGAATTGGTGGCGAGTTCGGCCGCACAGACACACAGAAACCCGCTCAGACTCACGTTCTCCGTCGTTGCGACCTCTTCAAACTTCTTCCCATGACTGTCTGTGCCGCGCAGCTTCAACGGAACACGCAATCGCACGCGCACCTCGGTTCGCGGCACCAACCGGCGCGTCTTGGCGATTTGGCTGAGGCTCGCGCGCAGTGCCTCGAAGTCAATCGGCTTCTCGAAATAGCCGGCAGCGCCGAGCTGCTTGCAATGTTCTTTGGTTTGCCCCCCTGATTCGCCGCTCACGATAATCACCGGAATCATTTGCGTGCGGCTGAAGGACGTAAACATCTCAAGCAGCTCATAGCCGGAATAGTTCGGCATTCGCAGATCCAGCAGGATGGCGTCGGGCTCGTTTTCGAGGGCCAGGGCCAAACCCTGTTCCGGCTCCCCCGAATCAATGATTTCGTAGGTGTCGCTCAGTTCCAGGCGCATCAGGCGCCGCAATGCTTCATCGTCATCAACAACCAACACCTTTCCCATGGCCTTGTTCCTCCTATCGGCCGGACCGGATATTGCTCCCCGCAAGTTCGGCCATTTGGTTCACGGCCGACGCTGGCTTTTTCCCGCCATCCAGCACCTCGCGGACCTTCCGGATAAGAACCTCTTCCGTGAAGGGCTTGTGCAGGAGGTGCATTTCAGGATCCAGAACTCTGTGTCCTGCAATGAAGCTGTCGGCATAACCCGAAATGTACAGCACCTTCATTCCTGGCTGGCGCGGCGACAATTGTTCCGCCAAAGCGCGGCCGTTCATGCCAGGCATCACGACGTCCGTCAACAGGAGATCAAAAGTGCTGCCGAAGCGCGCCGCGACTTCCAGAGCTTCTTTACCGCTCCCCGCTGACAACACGTGGAATCCGCCTGCTTCAAGAATGGTTTGCTCAAGTTTTCTCAGCGGCTCGGCGTCTTCCACCAGAAGGATGCTTTCCGAACCACACAGTTTTTCTCCCGATTCGATTTTTTGTTCCGCCACCGCCGGCTCACCCGTATGTCGCGGCAGATAGATTTGAAAGGAGGCGCCTTTTCCTGGCGCGCTATCCACCCCAATATATCCATTACTCTGTTTTACGATGCCGTACACAGTGGCAAGTCCAAGTCCCGTGCCCTTGCCGCGTTCCTTGGTGGTGAAGAATGGCTCAAAGACATGTGTGAGCGTTCCGGCGTCCATTCCCGTTCCTGTGTCGGTCACGGCCAAAAGCACGTAATTCCCGGCCTTGGAACCCGGATGGTTCCGCGTGTAGGTTTGGTCAAGCTGCACGTTGGCGGTCTGGATCTTTAGTTTGCCGCCCGTGGGCATGGCGTCACGCGCGTTGACCGCCAGGTTCATGATGACCTGTTCGATCTGGCTCTGGTCCGCCATCACGCTGCCAAGCTCAGGATCCAGCTCCAGCGAAACTTCAATGTCCTCACCCAGCAGCCGCGGAAGCATTCTTTCCATGTCGGAAGCGAGTGTGTTGATGTTGAGAACCGCGGGCGTCAAGACCTGCTGCCGGCTGAAGGCCAGCAACTGCTTGGTCAAAGAGGCGGCCCGCTGTCCTGCTTTCTCGATTTCCAGGGCATGCTCGCACAGTGCATTGTTCGCGCCCAACGCCCTCTTCAGCACTCTGCTGTACCCGATGATGACGCCCAGAAGATTGTTGAAGTCGTGCGCGATCCCCCCCGAGAGGCGCCCAATCGCTTCCATCTTTTGCGCCATTCTCAGTTGTCGTTCCAGCACTCGTTTTTCTGTCACATCCTCCGCAAACACTTCAAAGTACGCCGGGACGCAGTTTTCATCGTTGATCCGGCGTCCCGAACACCGCACGGTGATCGGTGTGCCTTCTTGGCGCTTCCACTCCATCTCGATGTCTTTGATTTCTTCCGTGCTGGCAAGGATCTCCGTCAAACGCAGATATTCGCCGCTGTTCCGGAAGATGTCTGTTGCCGGATCTTTCCGGAGAAGCTCCTCCGGCAACTCGTAGCCCAGCATTTTCTGGAGCGCCGGATTCACTTGTAGAAACCGGCCGGTCATGCCCGCGCGATAAATCCCGTAGGGTGCGCCTTCCACCACCGAGCGAAAATCTGCCTCCGAGCGCCGCTGAGCCTCCTCCGCTCTCTTGCGCTCGGTGATGTCGCGGTTCACAATCACAAGTTTTTCCGGTTCCCCCTCGTCATTGCGAATGACGCTGGAAGTTGATTCCAGCACCAGCCACGTCCCGTTCTTGTGGCGAATTCGGTACTCCAGCGTCTTTCCTATTCCCGAGCGGCGTGCCTCCTCCGCCGCTTTCCTGACGCGCTCACGATCATCGGGGTGAATCTGGTCGAATGATGATGAGGTCTGCAATTCCTCTGGCGAATATCCCAGCACCTTTTTATAGGAAAGACTGTTGAAAAGCCGCTTCCCTTCCATATCCACGACTGCGATCATGTCTGCGGCGTTCTCACTGATCAGATGAAATAGCTCTTCCCGTTTCACCAGCTCCCTGCGGATTCGATAGATCAGAAGATGTTGATAGATCGTGTAAAGATCGAAGAGGAAAACCAGGGCCACGAGCCCTCGAATGGCTTGCGGCAATACATATAGCGAATTGAAATCCTGATTAACGCTTGAGATAGGAAGGAGGAAGGAGGCAAGCCCGACCGTCAGGAGTAAGGTGATAACAAAAGCCGCTGCCCACAGCCACCATTCCCGCCGTTCGATGTGTCGGAAATTCGCGCGCAGAACCGTCGTCTGTGGGACGTCTGGCTCGCCCACGCTTTTTGTTCGATGCACTCGCACTGATTCTCCATGGGCATCCACGTTTTTGCGCAGGCCACCATGCCTTCGAGACAGCGCCTGATGCTCTCCGTGGGTCCCCGATTCTTCCCCTCTGTTCCTGCACGAAGGCCACCAAGGCCGCCTCCATTCTTGCTCCACTGATTTGGCGCAACATGTTGAAATATCAGATGAAACCCTCTTTGCAAGCAATGCGAGCGCTGCGAATCCAGAACGACCCTGTGCCAGCGGCAGGCGCTAGTCCTTTTTGGAACACACCGCCATGAGGAATCCGCTTCCAAGTTTCAGTGATTCCCCGAGGGCGGCTCGTCGAACCGGCAGACTGCAGGGACAAATGCATTTGCGGGCGCAAACCGGGTGGAGAGATACGAACCATCGAAAGTGGAGAATATCGATTTCACCGCTGGAGAACGCGCATTTGAGCCAAGAGCGGAACTCGTTTTGTGATCTTCGGGAAGCTATCGGCTCGAGAGCTTCGTCGCTCTCAAGGAAGTAGGCGCAGCGGTTACCCATTTCCTGGAAACCAGACGGCTCCAGCGATTAGGATTGTTTCAAACCCGGGCAGGCAGTCGGAGCTGTCGATGGAAGCTGTATATAGGCTAGTTGAATGCTGTGGCGATTCCTGAAGAGATATCTGCCAGCTTTGTGGCCAAAACGAAACCAGAAGTGTTGTGGGGGGTGTTCGCTGCTAAGTGCATTAAGTGAATACCAGTTCCGCCGAGCATAGAAGACTCTCATGAGATTTTTACGCATCGTAGGCGCTCTGCTACATAGGTCATAAGTCTTCATTAAATCGTGCCCCCAAAAGCGCATTTTACAGTTCGGCACTCCAATTGCACGTACCCGACCACGAGTGATGAGGCGAATTTTGTTGAATCGAGGCAAGCCTACCATTGCGAGGAACTCGGTATCGCGTCACGAATCGAACTGAGGCGTAGCGAGACAAGCGTAATGGGATTCAAGAGATGCTGAATATGTCCTTAAAGCCTACGTCGCAATGGAACATTGTGGATGCTGTTGAACGCCAGCGGTTGGTGCTGGAAAACCTGACTGAAGTGCGGTACATCGCGCGACGGATCCACGAGCGTTTACCGCCACACGTGTCATTTGGCGATCTGGTTCAAGCCGGGATTGTGGGGTTGATCGATGCCGTCGATAAATTTGATCCGCAGAAAAACGTGCAGCTCATGTCTTACGCGCGATTTCGAATTCGCGGCGCAATCCTGGATAGCCTGCGCCTGATGGATTGGGCTCCGCGAAACCTGAGGCGGCAGGCGCACAGGCTTGAACAAGCGAGTCGCGAACTCATTGGCGAGCTTGGCCACTCTCCATCGGCGTCGGAGATAGCCTCCAAGTTGGGCCTACCCATTGAAGACTTTCAGCGGCTACTTGGCGATCTACGAGGTCTCCGACTGGAAAGTTTGCAGATTTGGTCGGACGAAGGGACTGGAGAGCAAGCCTTACCCGTAGCATTCCGCCCGGAGGAAGATCCCTTTCAGATGACATTTCGCCTGGAGACTCGCCATCTTCTAAAGGAGGCCCTGTCGGAACTGGACGAAAAGGAAGGGGCCGTCTTGGGCTTGTACTATTTCGAAGAACTCAGTATGAAGGATATCGGGATGATTCTGGGGATTGGCGAATCACGTGTGTCACAAATTCACGCGGCGGCATTGGTTCACTTGCGCTCACTCTTGGCACCATTTCAAGCACGTTGCCTGGAACCGGCAAGTGCAACTCCGGCGAGTGCTGGCGACGTAACGCCGATTGAGTGGCCCCGAGCAGTTTCTCGGGCCTATGACATGTGTGCGATCGAAGGCATGCTCGGATCCCGCGTTGACTAAGCGCAAAGAGGCCCTACGCTCCACTGACAAGACCGAATTGTGCTGGACCCTCCAGACTGCCCACGTGACCCTCGAAGAAGACCTGAGTGACTGGAAAACGGGGAACTCCAGCTAACTGAAACTATTCCTGCGGAACGAAAGCGATCGGGGTGGGTGGTGCACCGCAATATCGCACGCGCGCACGATGCTCTTTGCGCCGAGCACGAACGCGTTCGCGTTGCCCGCGTGAAAATCCTGGCCCAGGGAGACCGCGGACTTGAACGGGAGCTTCTCCGGGCCAAGCCCGAGGATCCCAATCATCAAGACGAGGTCCTTCTCTATGCGGAGCGACTGTCCCGTTCGCAACGCCGGCGAATTCCTGGTGTAAACGCCTACGGTAGAAAAATCGACAAGCTCATCGGTGCACTATTGAGACTGTAGAGCCGCGGGCACTAGCGTAGGAAGTTTCGCTCTCCGCGGTAAGAATGTTTTTGCCGAATACCGCGCAACATGGAGCACCAAGGTGCTGCTACAGAACACAGCAGCGATCACTGTCAATACCAGTACGGCGTGTTTCGTAAACTCTCCTGTCCTTTCATGTGAAACCTTTTCCGTGGGAGTGCGTTCTATCTGGAAGTGTGAGCCACCCCCAAGTGGATCTCCCGCGTACTCCAGCTCCCAGGACGGCGATCTTAACTTGTGCCGTTCCAACTCAACGAACCTGGTAAAAAACTCGGCCCAGTCACACCTATTGGACAGACGCCAGGTTCGCTACTTTTCCACTCTGGAACAACCTGCTGATCACGGCGCACGCTTGGCCTTCGAAACAAGTGTGACGCGACCGAGTTTCTGTAAGTCTCGTTCTTCTAGCTAGTTAAACGTCTATCGAGGGAATGCTTTGGTTCTTGGCTTGCTCATCATTGTCCGGTGGTCTTCCCCTCGGCACGCGAGTAGTCACTCCTGCGGGAAGCATAGAGCAAAGAATGGAAAGCCAATTTTCCGCTTCCGGAGTGAGTGATTCGCACGGTTCACGCTCGTGCCAGTCGCGCCAAGTGGCCGCCAGGCTCAAGATCCACGACGGAACCGCTTCCTTGCGCAAGCGCCTGACCTGCGTTTTTTTCGCGTTCGCTTTGACCATTGCAACGAGCGGTGCTTTGGCTCTGGATCGAAACAGGAGTATTGATCAGTACGGTCACGAAACCTGGACTTCCCAAAACGGACTTCCCGGCGAAGCTGTTTACCAAATTCTGCAAACGCTGATGGGAGGCACCGAGCACAGCATCTCCGTGGGCACGGTGGCCGGGCTGTACCGGATGGATCGCGGCAGCCCCATTCTTCAGCCCATCACACGCAATGCGTATCGTGATGAAGTGACCGCGCTCCTCCAGGATCGTGAAGGCAATTGTTGGATGGGCAGGACCGCTTCAGGTTGCGACCGGGAATGGGTCGCGGCTGGCACGCGGCGCGTTGCTTACTACACCAACCTTCCTTCGGGCAAGTACCTCTTTCGGGTGATCGCTTCCAACGATGACGGAGTGTGGAGCAAGACCGGCGCGTCCATGAGCTTCTTCCGGAAACCTCATTTTTACGAAAACCCCTGGTTTCGAGCGCTGTGCATCGTGCTGGGCATTTTGGCGCTGTATAAAAGCCAGGAATTTTACAACCGGCGATTACAAGCACACGCCGAAACGCTGGAAAAATGCGTGCAGCAACGGACCTCCGACCTGGCAGACGCCAACCGGGCGCTGCAAACCGAAGTGAATGAACGCACTCGCGCGGAAGAAGCGCTTTCGGCGGAGCGAACGCTGCTGCGCGCATTGATCGACAATGTGCCCGATTTTATGTACGCGAAGGACACGGAAAGCCGTTTTATCGTGGCCAATGTCGTCTTGGCTCGTTCCATGGGTGCAATCAGTCCCGAAGAGTTGCTCGGAAAAACCGATTTCGACTTTTATCCGGAGGAACTTGCCAGAGCCTATTACGATGAAGAGCAGAACATAATTCGCATGGAAGGGGCGCTTTGCAACCGGGAAGGGGAATGCGCGGACGCCCAAGGAAAAAGATTCTGGCTGCTGACATCCAAGGTTCCGTTGCGCGACAAGAACGGCCGAGTCACGGGAATCGTGGGAACTGGACACGACATTACGAAGATCAAGGCGGCAGAAATCGAAATGCGCGAGGCCAAAGAGGCGGCGGAGGGAGCGAGCCGGGCGAAGAGCGAGTTCCTGGCGAACATGAGCCATGAGATTCGCACGCCGCTTAACGGCATTCTGGGGATGACGGACCTTGCCTTGGATACCACATTGACCCCCGAGCAGCGCGATTATCTGGAAACGGTCAAGCTATCTGCCGATTCCCTGCTCACGGTGATTAATGATGTTCTCGATTTTTCCAAAATTGAGGCCGGAAAAATCGACTTGGAAATTATCGATTTCAGTGTGCGCGACACGCTGGAAGCGGCGCTGAAGACGCTTGCGCTGCGCGCCGACGAAAAGGGACTGGAGCTACTCTGTGAGATGGCTCCCGAGGTGCCGGAGGTCTTGCGCGGAGATCCCAGCCGCCTGCGTCAGATCATCCTCAATCTAGTGGGCAATGCAATAAAATTCACGGGCCGGGGCGAAGTGGCAGTAAAGGTTCGTGCAGAAGCGGGAGACGGAGAATATTGCATGCTGCATTTTGAAGTGTCGGACACGGGAATTGGCATCCCCGCCGAAAAACAGAAATTGATCTTCGCTCCCTTCTCGCAGGCGGACTCTTCGACGACACGAAAATACGGAGGCACCGGCCTGGGTCTGACGATTTCGTCGCGCCTGGTATCCATGATGGGCGGAAAAATGTGGGTCGAGAGCAACGTTAGTCAAGGAACGCAGTTCCACTTTGCCATGCCTTTGGGAGTTACCGACGCCAAGCTAATCGTGCTGGGGGCCATCGCTCCTCCGGAAGTTTTGCGAGGCGTCAAGGTTTTGGTGGTCGATGACAATTCGACGAACCGGCGAATTTTGGGGAGCATGCTCGAGCGCTGGGAAATGAGGCCGACACTGGTCGAAGGTGGAGAAGAGGCACTCGTTCAAATAGCTGAGGCTGCACAGGTGGGAGCGCGCTACGGCTTGGTCCTGACGGACATGCGTATGCCGAAAATGGATGGTTTTGAGCTGATCGAGCGAATCCGGCAAAGGCCCGAACTGTTGACGGCCACGATCATGATGCTTACTTCAGCGGGCTACCGGGGAGACGCCGAACGTTGCCGAGAGTTGGGTGTACCCGCCTATTTGCTGAAACCTATCCGGCAATCGGAATTGCGCGAGGCCGTCGCAAGAGTATTGGGGGCACGAGAGCAAACGGGCGCGATTCCGTTGATTACTCGCAACTCACTGGGAGATGAACGCGACCGCTCTGCGCCCTTACGGGTGCTGGTCGCCGAAGACAATGCGGTCAACCAACGCCTTGTAAGCCGGTTGCTTGAGAAGAGGGGACATCAAGTTGTTGTCGCCGCCAACGGACGAGAAGCGCTGGAAGCTGTGGAGAGACAAAGCTTTGACATCGTGCTAATGGACCTGCAGATGCCCGAATTGGATGGCTTTGAAGCGACGGCGGCGCTGCGCGCAAGGGAAGCCGACCACGGAACGCATTTGCCGGTTATCGCGCTGACGGCTCATGCTATGAAAGGCGACCGCGAACGCTGTCTCGCCGCGGGCATGGATGGTTATCTCAGCAAACCTATCGGTCCTCAGGAGCTTGACAAGTTGTTAGAGCTGTACACAAAGCGATCCGAAATGAAGACCGTGCCCGACACCGTTGCGCCTGAACGTTGATCCGTCCGACGGACACGGCCTCTCAGGAGCAAGTGCTCAGCGCAATTCTAGAGCAGCCCACCACCGCATGCGCGAACTAGAACGGTAGGCATGGCTCAAAAACCGGCTGCGGAAAACGTGCTTAAGCCCATCGCAATGAAAATAGTAGGCCCGTGGAGATTCGAACCCCAGCCATCTACCGTGACCGCGCAACTCGATATGAATACTCAAGTATTTAGATGAACAGTAAGATACAGAAAGTAGTGGGTTAGAGGGGCAGGGAACTCTTATTGTTCCCGGATTGTTCCCACGGAAATGACGTCGGTTCCGGTAACCAAAATTGGGGGACGGATTGGCACCGACGTAAGAAAAAAAGAGTTCGATCCGTGGGCTATTCACTGCGTCAGGCATCTTCAGAAATGGATGCGACGAGAGTAGGGCCCCAATATGACACTTGAGATGAGGTGCTAAGCGAGTCTTCGTGCGGCAGAAGTGTGCTGACGGTTTGCTTCCGGCTTGCCGAGTCTTCTTGCACCCAGCCATTCGAGATTGCTCTAACTTCTCGCGCCGCTTTTCAACGTGGCACTCAAGTACCTCAACTCTAGGGGAATGACTCGTCGTAGGGCTGTGGCCTATGGCGGGGCGAGCTGCCCAGTTGCACGAATCAGGCTAACGGCGTCGTGACGGCTCGCCGCTTCCACCTGTCGCATTACTCGGCGGAGATGATTCTTCACTGTGAACTGAGACAAATTCAGAGCCGCCGCGATTTCTTTATTCGTCAGGCCGTTAGCCACAAGCCGGATGAGTTGGAGTTGCCGGGGAGTGAGGGCCTTCCGATCGCCATTCTGCGGATCCGATGTTTCGAGTTTCTCCTGTCTCTTTTTGCTCAGATGCTGAATCAGAGACATGCAAAGGCTCGGGGGACAAGTGGCTTCGCCGCGGACAGCGGCACGCACCGCCGCGACGATCTCCTCGGCTGAAGCATCCTTGAGCAGGTATCCGCAGATTCCCAAGTAGACCGCCTCCAAAAAAACGCCTGGATCTTCATTCATGCCGAAAAGAAGCACCTTCATTCCCGAGGGTTCGTCGAGGAGTTCCTGCAGAAAGGTCAAGCGGGTCGTATTGTCGAAGCAATCCGTCAAGACAACATCACAATGCGAGGAGATTATCTCGTCCTTAATGCCTTCCGAACGGCGGCTCACCCCGACAACATTAATCTCCGAGCGCTTTCTCAAAAGCCGCGTAAGAGTATCACGCAGCAACCTGTTTTCGGCCAAGAGGTAGACGTTAACTTGCGGGGATAACTTGAAGTCATCTGTCTGTCCCATATACACCCTCAGTTCAATTCATCTTTTCAAGAGAGGGCAAAACACCAGGCGCGGGGGAGGGAGGGGGGCGCAAAGGGCACTTCAACTAACTGGCAACAGGAGTTTAATGGCAGTCCGAGCAGGTGTCAACTAACGTTATAAGTACCCAGAGAATACAGACTAAGATGCCCCAAATTGAAACGTAGTGGGCTTGAAACCGCCTAAGTCCAGGCTTCATGTGCCAATTCGACCACCTGATTCGCAGTACTAATCAGGCTTAGTCCGCGGACTATTGGAGGACCTAGGTCCTTGGACTATCCGCAGCCCTCCATTTCAACGGGTGCACTGCGACCAAAGCCACCTTTCGACCCTAGTGCTTAATTGATTCTTGATTAGACCTAGCGTTTTTTCCCAAACGATAAATACTCAATGTTTAAGTGGGGATACCTATGGTCCATACATTCCGTATTCTCGTGGCGAACCAGCCGAAGCTGATGCGAGAGCTGCTTGTGGAGATGCTCGCAGAAGAATCCTGGATCGAAATCGTCGGCGAAGTGGCACAAGAAGCGGAAATTCGCGAGTCGGTGCAAAAGACTACGCCGGACCTTCTGGTGGTCACGGCCGACAAACCGGGCAAGCGGCCCGCGATCTGCGACGAACTACTTCGCGAGTACCCCGCACTGCACATCATCGCGGTCGCACCCCACGAAAATTACACCGTCTGTTATTGGGCGTCCCTCGATATTCATGCCGCCGATATTGAATCGTCGGAACAGGGTTTCCTTAGCGCCGTGAAAAGCGTTGCTGAGACGGTGAGCAAAAGTGGCGAGATCAACTGAGGGGGGGAGTACAAACATGCTTAGAGCCAGTAAGTTCACCAGGCTGTTCGTTTCCTTCGTTGTCCTGTCCTTTTGTGCTTCCGCGAAACCCCAGGAGACCAATAGCCAACCACGCCCGCGTGACGCAGCAGCACGCACTGCCGGCCAGGAGGTTTCTGAACTCGAGAACGGGAATCTTTTGCGCGTTGCCGCTTCCCCTTCACAAATTCAGGATGTGCTTCTGAACGAACCGGGAATCCTGGTGGAGTTGAAGCGCTGGGTGGCCAGGGAGGCGAGTGACAACGGGCAGATCGTCAGCGACGAAGATCTTACCGACAACGCCGTTTTTAACCGGTTGAAAACCGATGTGGCGTTTCGCTCAATCGCTACCCGCTTGGTGCAGCGCTATGGCTACCTGCGTCCGAGCGTGAATCCCGCCTCCGAAATAGGAAAAGAGCAAGACCTTCTTATCAAGGAGCGTGTAAGGCGCCTCGTGCAGATCGAAGCCCAGGAAGACTTGGAGTCGGTCAAGCCTTCGCAGACCGGGACAAATGAAGCAAAAGCGGCGCCCTGCGATTTGAATGAGGACAGAGAATGCGTGCAGGGAGCGGCGTCCCGGCAGAGGCGCACCATCTCCACTCCCGAGGAAACCACTCCACAGAAAGAAACGCCTTCCAATTATCCCAACGACGGGCAGCCGCTGTCGCCATCTCTACGCATCCTGCAAACGGACGTCAATCCAGAGGGTGCGCCGTACGGCGGAGCCGCGGACGGAAATGTTTCGTTCCAGAGTGTCTCAGACAGCATGAAACCTCCCCGTGGTCCGGCGCTCTACGGCAATGGATCTCCGAATCCACTAAACGATTCCTCCATGGAACAGTTGCGTGGGGGAGCAATTCGAGGCTCGGCAGCGGAGGCGGCTTCCGGAGAAACAACCCTTTCGACGGGTGCAAAGTCTGAGATGGGCGCAGGAAGTACGTGGCGGCGGGAACCAAGTCTCGCGAAGGAGCGTGAACTCCAACCCGGAAACATGGTGCACCGGCCGAATCCCTACGCGGATATTCCGTCCCTGTATGACCTCTATGTGCAGGCTCCCTCGAGGGATCGTCCGCCGCAACGCTTCGGGACGGAAATCTTTCAGGACGGCTTGCGCGATCTCCGCGGCATCCCCATGGATCTGCCTGTGGGACCAGACTATGTAGTTGGCCCAGGTGACAGTCTATCCATTGATCTCTGGGGAGGAGTTTCGACAAAACTGGTGCGCGTTGTGGATCGGCAAGGGAGGGTCACTCTTCCTGAAGCAGGTCCATTGCTCGTAAGCGGCAGGTCTCTCGGTGAAGTGCAGCAATCCGTACAAAAAGCGATTGGGACGCAGTATCGCGACACCTCAGCCGATGTCTCCGTAGCTCGGCTGCGCACGGTTCGTGTCTACGTTGTGGGAGAAGTCGAGGAGCCCGGTGCCTACGATATCAGCTCGCTTTCCACGGCGCTGAACGCGCTTGTGGCCGCTGGGGGAGCGACGCCGCGCGGATCTTTGCGTTCTCTGAAACACATGCGCGGGCGGCAGGAACTCGAGGAGATCGACGCGTACGACCTGCTCTTGCATGGGGTCACGCCGGACGCAAAGAGGCTCGAGAACGGCGACACCCTGCTGGTACCGCCGGCAGGCGCGCAGGTCACCGTGACGGGAATGGTGAGGCGGCCGGCGATTTACGAGCTGAATGGCGAAAAAACAGTCGCGGAGGTGCTCGAACTTGCCGGAGGCATCCTCCCCGCGGCCGCTCTGCGCCACGTCGAAGTGCAACGTCTCGAAGCGCACGAAAAGCGCACCATGTTGAGTCTGGATCTGTCGCTTGACAACTCCACGCCAGCGCAACTCGCCTCCTTCCGGATTCAGGACGGCGATGAAATTCATATCTTCCCGATCGCGCCCTACAACCAGGACACCATCTACCTGCAGGGGCACGTTCTGAGGCCCGGGCGGTACTCCTACCGTGATGGCATGAAGCTGACCGATCTCATTGCATCGTATAAAGAAATCCTTCCAGAACCGGCGGCGCACTACGGGGAAATCATTCGCCTGAATCCACCTGATTTTCGCCCTAGCGTCGTGAGTTTTGACCTGGCTGCAGCCATGAAAGATCCCACTACGGCTCCGGAGTTGCGACCCTTGGATACTGTGCGGGTTTTCAGCCGCTACGATTTTGAACCTGCTCCGATAGTTCCGTTACCGGAGAAGTACGCTCGCCCGGCACCTACAAAACTTCGGGGCAGATGCATCTCCGCGACGCGATCTACCTGGCGGATGGATTGACGCCGGACGCAGCGCAAGGAAGTGCGCAGGTCTTCCGGACGCAAGCCGACGGAACGATGAAGATTCTGAGCGTCGACCTGAAGGAAGCGATTGCAGGCAATCCGCTGGAAAACATCCTGTTGTTGCCGCGGGATCGCTTGCTGATCCACAAGAGTCCGGCGCAGGTGGACCCGGCGACCGTTTATATCAAGGGGGAAGTGGCGAAGCCGGGCCGCTACCCTCTCGTTGCCAATATGCGGGTTTCCGATCTAGTGCGTTCTGCTGGCGGATTGCTGCGAAGCGCGAATCCTGACAGCGGCGACCTGACACATTATGCGATCGCTGATTCGTCCGGGGAACGTGTGCAAGCTGGACATCAGGACTTGAGTCTGGCCGCCGCGCTGGCTGGAGCCGAAAACCAGAATGTACCTCTGCATGATGGCGATGTGCTAACCGTGCCGCAGCAGGCCGGTTGGAACGACATCGGCGCGGTGGTCACGTTGCGTGGAGAGGTGCGCAAACCCGGTGTGTACGGCATCCGCTCAGGCGAACGGCTAAGTTCGCTACTACAGCGCGCCGGAGGGTTGTTGCCGACAGCATATCCGCGAGCGGCCGTGTTTGAGCGGGAAGAAGTGCGCGAACTTCAGCAGAAGAACCGCCAGGAAATGATCCAGAGGCTTGAGCAGGAGTCCACGGTCGTGAAGACGGCGGCATCCACGACTGGAACGGAAGAAGCTGCGCTGCAACAGGCAGCCATGCAACAGCGCCAACGCGTGTTAGATGCGCTCCGCAAAGCCCCGATATCGGGACGCTTAGTGATACATCTGCGCCCGAATCGTACAGGTTTTGAAGGGTCTCCTGATGATATCGAGCTTCGCGCAGGCGATTCGCTAATGATTCCGAAGCAACCCGGAGCTGTGCTGGTTATCGGCCAGGTGTACAACGCCAACGCCCTCACCTATACGCCAGGGAGGAATGCCAACTGGTATCTCTCCCGCGCGGGAGGTGCAACACAGCTTGCAAACAAAGGCGCAATCTTCATCGTCCGCTCGGACGGTTCGGTGACGAGCGGCAGTCAGGGCCGCTTTTGGTCCGGAGGTGTGCTCTCGGCGACGTTGGGTCCGGGCGACACGATTGTGGTACCGGAGAGGCCAGTTCTTGGCAGCAATACATTTAAAAACATCCTGACGATCGCGCAAATCGCGTCGTCCGCCGCCTTGGTTGCAGCTGTGGCTATTCCCTGAGCGCGCATGATGATACGACGCCAAATCGGGATTCTCGGAGCGGCGCTGCTGTTTGGTGTTAGCACTGCTCGCGTTTCCACGGCGCAAGAACAAGGAGCAAGGCCCGCGGCCTCGGAAAGCGAATCTGCGAAGCACAAATCTTCTTCACAGACCGACGACACGCCAGAAGTGAACGAGGTAGCGAAAACGTCTGAGGGAACGCGGATAGGATTGATGGGAAGGTTCATAGACGATCAACGAAGGATCTGGACAAGTCCTGCGCAGCTTAGGTTCTCGGATACAGAGTGGCTTTTTCCGCTTAGTGGTATCGCGGCGGGTCTCTTCGTGACGGATCGCGATTTCAGCAAACATCTTTCGCAGAATCCCACGACGATTAGTCGCTACAAAACACTATCCAACGTTGGTGTTGGAGCGCTTGTCGGCGGGGCCGGCGGAATGTGGCTGATGGGCCAGGCCAAGCACAACGAACACTGGAGCGAGACTGGATTTCTGGCAGGTGAAGCAGCCTTGAACAGTCTGGTGATGGTTGAGGGATTGAAGTATTCGCTGGGACGTGAACGCCCCTTTCAGGGCGACGGCAGCGGACCGTTTTTTCAGGGCGGGGGCACGTCGTTTCCTTCCGAGCATGCCGCGGCAGCATGGTCGGTGGCGGGGGTGATCGCACACGAGTATCCAGGACCGTTGACCAAGATTCTCGCGTACGGCGCCGCTGGAATGATCAGCTACTCGCGCGTGAGAGCGCAGAAGCATTTTGCGTCGGACGTACTCGTCGGCGCATTGATCGGAGAGTTGTCTGGCTACACAGTTTACAAGCGCCATCACGATCCGGAATTGGGCGGCTCTGCATGGGAAAGTTGGAGCAGTCACGCAAGAGAGCTGTTTGAGCACCCCACTCGAGACAATATGGGCTCGCCGTATGTGCCGTTGGATAGCTGGGTCTATCCGGCGATCGAGCGCCTGATGGGTCTCGGGTTGATCGACAGTGGCTTTCTGGCACATCGTCCCTGGACTCGATGGGAATGTGCGCGATTGATCACGGAGGCGGACGATCATGGGGTGGATTCTAATGCGGAAGCCGGCAGGATTTACGCTGCGCTGCAGAAAGAGTTCCAGAGCGAACTGGACCTCCCAACGGGTGGTATAGACGCTAAGCTCGAATCGGTCTACACCCGCGTCACCACAATCTCTGGACCCCCGCTCGGACGAGGCGGGGAGAGCTTTGACATCGGGCAGACCATCATCAATGACTATGGCCGGCCCAATGAGGAAGGCACGAACGCGATTACAGGTTTCTCCTTTTATACGACTGCCGGGTCTTGGGTGGGTTACGTCCGTGGCGAATATCAGTACGCACCCTCCGCACTGCCGCTGCCGTTCACCGAGAGAAACTTCATAGCGAATGCCGATGGCCTGGGGGGAGAGGGGACTCCGTCGGTCACGCCGTTTGCGTCCACGAGCCAGTTTCAGTTGATCGAGGCCTATGCAGGTATGCAACTCACGAACTGGCTAGTGAGTTTTGGGCCTCAGGAAATGTGGGGCAGCCCAACAGAGGGCGGGCCAATGCTCCTGAGCACGAACTCTCAGGCCATCCCCATGATAAGGATCGCTCGGACTTCCCCATTGAAAGTGCTATTGCTTTCGAAAATCTTTGGGCCAGCGTGGCTGGAGTTTTTCATGGGCAGGTTGTCGGGGCAGTATTTCTTTAGGACCCCGACTGAAATCATCGGGAATTACCTGGATTCACTGCAGAATCAGCCCTACATCCACGGGGAACGAGTTAGCTGGAAGCCCACACGCAACTTCGAGTTTGGATTGACTCGTACAGTGGTCTTTGGTGGTGGTGATATTCCGATGACCCTCGGTTACTTCTGGGGAAGTTTAGCGGATAGGGGTGAGCACAATCGTGTGAAGGGCACACCATCAGATCCGGGCAAACAGGATTCCGGACTGGATTGGAATTACCGCCTGCCCCTGCTGCGGCGTTGGGTCTCGTTTTATGGCGATGCTTTTGCCTGGGACCAACTTAGCCCCATTGCCTACTGGGATCGCTCCGCTATCAGCGCGGGGCTGTATGTTTCACAGCTTCCGAAACTCCCGCGACTCGATTTCCGTGTCGAGGGTGTGTACACCGATGTTCCCGCGGGGGGCGCCATCGGTCACGGCTTTTATTATTCGAGTGGCGACAGCCCTTACCTGAATGGTTACACCAACGCAGGAAACCTGATCGGCAGTTGGATCGGCCGCGATGGTCAAGGTGCGCAGGCATGGACCAACTACTGGTTCACCCCGAAGAATCGAATCCAGGTCAATTTCCGGCATGAGAAGGTAAGCCAGCAATTCCTGCCCGGTGGGGGCACATTGACGGACGTAGGTGCTCGCGGGGATTTCTGGTTCCGCCATGGCGTGGGGGTCACCGCTTCGGTGCAGTATGAGCGGTGGCTTTTCCCCGTGATTCAACCTGGGCCGGAAAGAAACATAGCTACGTCCGTCGGAATTCAGTTTCAGCCGCAAAAAATTTACCGGCCATCGTTCCACCATGTGACACAAAACGCCACGGGCGTGGGAGATCCGAATTGAGCGCGACAGGGAAAGTGCCGGTTCGGGAGACACCTGCTTACGAGCAGGAGAATGACGGGTTGGAATCGACTCTTCTCGTGGATCCGGTCGAGACGCAGCAAAGCTTTCTCCCTTACCTGCGCTTGTTCTGGGAACACCGTAAGTTCCTGCTCCGCGCGGGGGCGTACGCGCTGCTTGCAAGCATCCTCATTGCTCTCCTGATCCCCGCGCGATACCAATCGGTCACGCGGCTTATGCCGCCCGACAGTCAGTCCACTTCAGGGCTGGGGATGGTGGCCGCCATGGCTGGCCGCAGCGGAGCCGGTGGGCTTGGCGGCCTTGCGGGTGATCTCCTGGGAGTGAAGAGCTCCGGCGCGCTTTTTGTGGGCATCCTCAGCAGCCAGTCGGTCCAGGACCGGCTGATCGACGAGTTCCACTTCATGAAGGTTTATCACATCTCAAAGATCGAGGACGCAAGAAACGGCCTCGCGGAACATACCGATCTTTCCGAAGACCGCAAGAGCGGAATTATCTCGATTGGTGTGACAGATCACGATCCCAAACGCGCCGCCGCGATGGCTCAGGCGTATGTGGCGGAATTGGACCGCCTCGTTGCACAGGTCAGTACCTCGTCCGCGCGGCGCGAGCGTATCTTCCTCGAAGAACGCCTGAAAACAGTGAAAGCGGATCTTGACTCAGCAGCGAAGAATTTCAGCGAGTTTGCCAGCAAGAACTCGGCGATCGATATTCCAGCGCAGGGCAAGGCGATGGTGGAAGCAGCCGCGACGCTGCAAGGGCAGTTGATCGCCGCGCAAGCCGAGCTGAGCGGATTGCAGCAGATCTACACCAACAATAACGTGCGCGTTCGCTCGGTGCAGGCTCGAGTGGATGAGCTGCAAAGAAAACTGACCGAACTCGGCAGCGCGGGAACGCAGGGCGGAATCCAGAGCACAAACGCCCTGTACCCCTCCATCCGCAAGCTGCCGTTGCTGGGCGTTACGTACGCGAATCTGTTCCGGCAGACAAAGATCCAGGAAACCGTGTACGAGTTGCTGACGCAGCAGTACGAACTGGCGAAAGTGCAAGAAGCCAAGGAGATCCCCACCGTCAAGGTGCTGGATGCGGCGATCGTGCCCACCAAAAAGTCCTATCCTCCGCGCACTATGATCGTGATTTTGGGAACGATGCTAGGGATCACAGTGGCAATGACGTGGATTGTCGGAAAATCGTGGTGGGAAGAGGTGGATGTGAGCGATCCGCGAAGAGTTTTTGCGATGGAAGTGTTCACGACTGTGCAAGCACGTCTGCCGAACTTTTCGCGGAACGGGACCGGTGCTGAAACAAACGGGGACCAGGCCTGGACTTGGCTGAAGAAGGCGGAGGCAAAGAGCGAACAGCAGGACAAGGGCGGCGAACGCAACGCGCAGTAGCAGCGGATTGTTCTGTAAGTATTTAAGATACAAGGAGTTAGGTCACAAAATGCCCTGTAAGTGACGGGGCGAAGCTGCAGATAAGCCCTAGCGGCAGCAGAATTGAAGAAGGAACCATGGCGATCCATTGCGCGCAACAGAGGTCCGGAAGGGAGTTGAGCACACTGCCGGCGGCGTATTGCGAGCCGAGGTGGTATGCCGCCTACACCAGCGCAAACCACGAAAAGCGCGTTGCGGAGCAATTCGTGGTGCGGTCGGTCGAACACTTCCTCCCGGTGTATGCGTCGGTGCGGCGGTGGAAAGACCGGCGGGTGACGTTGCAGTTGCCGTTGTTTCCCGGGTACGTCTTCGTGCACTTCGCCCTGCGCGACCGCTTGCAGGTTTTGCAGATCCCGGGCGTGGCCAAGCTCGTCAGCTTCAACGGGACACCAGCGGTGCTCCTGGAAGAAGAAATCGAGGCGCTGCGTGCGAGCCTTGAGAACGGAGTACGGGCGGAACCGCATCCTTATTTGAAGGTGGGGCGGCGAGTGCGGGTGAAGAGCGGGCCAATGACGGGGATGGAGGGGATCCTGGTGCGGCGGAAGAATCGCTCGCGCTTCGTGATTTCGCTCGACCTCATCATGCGCTCGGTGGCCGTCGAAGTGGACGCGCTGGAATTGGAACCGTTGGGGAAAGAAGTGGTGATACCAGACTGGCAATGGGAATGATGCACGCATTTTCGTCGCGGTGTTTTGGTGCGGCCGAGGACATGATCCGCGGCACGGGGTTAAGGCGGTCCAGGCTGGGGAGGTCGGTGGTTGCAGGATTAAATGCCGTCGGGCAGTTCGGCTTGGCGGTGTATTTTGAGATAAAACGCCGGCCGATGAGGGTGCAAGGGCAACAGATAGACTGCCGGGTTGGCGCGAAGGGTTCTTTCCGATCGACGCTGGAATTGGTGTTGGACCGCTACGAGCCGGAAACGACGAAGCTCTTCCGGCGGTTGTTGCAGCCGGGGATGACCGTGATGGACATCGGAGCGCACGCGGGGTACTTCTCGCTGATTGGGGCAAGCTGCGTCGGTCCGGCTGGAACCGTGTACGCCTTCGAACCGTTTCCGGCGAGCTTCCAGCATCTGCAGCGAAACATTGCATTGAACGGGTACAAGAACATTCATGCGGTACGCAAGGCGGTGTCCGATAAAACGGGCGTCCACAAGCTCCTGGTAAATCCCAAGGGGAGCGACCGGAACAGCCTGTTTGCGGGAGAAATCCCCTGGGAGGCGGACAGCCCGGAGGTGGAGACCACGCGCCTTGACGATTTTCTAGAGGCATGCGGCTGGCCGCGGGTCGACTTGATCAAGATGGACATCGAGGGCGCGGAACACGCAGCCCTGGCGGGGATGAAGCAAACTTTCGAGAAGTGCGGCGTGCGACATATCATCACGGAGTTCAGCCCTCCCTCGCTAAGGGCGGCGGGCTGTGACCCGCAGGAGTTTTTGCAGGAACTCGCGGACGCGGGGTTCTCGCTCTACACAATCGAAGGAGAAGTGGAGCCGAAGCCGCTAAACCCCAGCGGATTTTCGGGGCTCATCCAGATCCTACAGGACAGAGGCGGCACAAATCTCCTTTGCGAGAACGCGCAGCTTACAAGAAGAGGAAATCAGTGGGTAACGAATTAAGCAGCATCGATAGCCGTCTTTCGTGGGCACCGAGTTGGCGCGCTTTCGCCGTAGCGGTCGGCCTCACTGGCCTGATTCTCCTCTTCGGATTCGCCGAGTTAAGCCACAACTACATGGTTTTCGTAGTAGCCGCCGGTGTAACGCTACCCTTTTTCTGGCTTTTCCGCCCGATGTCTCTCATATACTGCTTTCTGTTTTTAATCCCCTTGTGGCCAAAGTTACCCCTGGTGCCAATGCGCGGATTCCTGGTCTCCATCAGGCTTGAGGACTTCTGTATCGTTGCTTTCTTGGCGGTCGTGCTTCTCCGCCGGGTTTTCAGGCCAGGGACAGGGCTCCCGCTCGACTTTCTGAAACCCGTGTTGGTTTTTCTCTTCTGCTGCGCGCTGTCCACCGCTTTCGGTGTCGCGATTCTCGGGTCGGTGGATACGGAGACAGGATTTCTGTTCTTCTTTCGGCTCGTAGAGTACTTCAGCGTCGCTCTGATCAGTTTTGCCTTGATTCGCAATCACGCGGACCTGGATAAGCTCATAGTAGCCCTTGCTGCCGCCTGCCTCGCCGTCGACGCTTATGCGATGCTGCAGGAATTTGGGTTGGTCCCCGTTTTCAACGCGTCCCATATGAGCGGAGACCTCGTCCTCGTCTATTTTCTTACGGAGGGGTTTGGCAGCGACAGGCTCGCTGCGACGTTTGCTGGTGCCGTTGATCTGGCAGGATTTTACGTGGTCGTGATGCCTACCTTCCTGCTGCTGGCGTTGGAAGAAACGATCTCCAGCTTCGCAAGGGCTGCATACTTTTTCCTGTTCGCTCTATCGCTGTTGTGCATGTATCTTACCTACTCTCGTGGGGCGTTGGTCGGATTGGCGCTCGGTCTCGGGATGGCGTTATGGCTAACAGGCCGCCGCAGGTTGACTATGGCCCTTGTTCCGCTGGCCATTGTACCCGCACTTTTCCTTGAGGGATTTGCCGATCGGCTGAACGAACTGTTGGATTTTGGTAGTCAGGCCCCAAGCCTTACGAGTCGGTTCCAGGAGTCGTGGGTTCCCGCGTGGCACTCCTTCATGCGATCTCCGTTCATTGGCACTGGGCTGGGCTCACTGAGGGGCGAGGGGATAGGGATTGATGGCTTCTACGTTTTCATATTGGGGATGACTGGGATTGTGGGACTGGTGGCGTTCTTGTGGGTTGTCCGCATCGTTTTAACAACACTTTATCTCCTATTCCGTGATGTGAATTCCTCGCCGATGGTACGAATCTTCGCCTGTGGCATCTTCGCCAGTACCGTAGGTTTGCTGATCAACGCTGTCTTCACCGACGTGTTCACTCTTTCCAAAGTTGCCGAAATCTACTGGTTCCTCATTGGCGCGCTTTTCGCGGCGGAGGGCTTCAGCCGAAGAAGCCCTAGAGTGGTTTCAAATTTGGTGCGGACTGGTACCACCATCTGATGTCGAAGGACCCGAAAAGGAACGCGTCCACTGGAACAATGCCATTGTTGCCAGGTTCGTGCTGGGCGCTCTGGCCAGCGCACAGGTGGCCGGGATCGATATCGCCCGCTGCGGTCTTGTCTTCGGGATCCACTCGAATAGACGCCATTAAACCACGATGCAAAGCCACCAGCTTGAACGTTGGTACCGCAGCCATCTCGTCCGCAACGTGCTCACGCTCTATGGGGTGTACATTGCTCGATACCTGTTGCCACTGATCGTCGTGCCGTACCTGGCCCGGACCCTCACGCCCTCGGGTTGGGGAGAAGTAGCATTTGCCCAAGGCTTTTCGATGTACCTGACACTGGTCGTAGAGTATGGATTCAATCTTTCGGCCACGCGCGAGGTCGCACGCGCGCACAACAATGGAGAGAGAATCGCCGAGATTTTAGCCGGAGTCACAGGAGCCAAATGCTTGCTTGCTGTCTTTTGTGTTTCGTTGAGCTGGTTAGCGGGGATCTGGGTGCCGCAGTTCCGTCAGCACCCAGCGCTGCTTTGGGCGGCGACGTTCGCCGCGATTGCACAGTCGTTCAGCCTGCTTTGGCTGTTCCAAGGGATGGAACGGATGAAGGTGGCCGCGACGCTCGACGTCACCGCGAAATTGCTCGTTGCCGCCGGGACTTTTCTGTTGATTCATTCCCCAAGCGATGGGTGGAAAGTCGTGGCGCTCCAAGGCAGTGGCGCACTGCTGGCTGTCGTCGCTGGACTCGGCTTGGCTTACCAGGGGATTCCGGTCGGCTTTCCGACCCGGGCCAACGTTTTTGAGTCGCTGCGCATGGGCTGGACGATGTTCCTCTTCAAAAGCTCGGTGAGCTTGTACACGGTTGGGAATTGTTTCATCCTCGGGCTGTTCGTCACGCCCCAGTTCGTGGGCTATTACGCCGGCGCACAAAAGATCAGTGGTGCGTTCCTCAGCCTTTTTGACCCCATCAGCCAAGCGCTATTCCCACGGCTCAGTTATCTGGTTCAACACAGTCGCGACGAAGCTCGGGGGCTTGCCCGACACGCCCTGGTTGTAATGGGGGCGGGGGGGCTTCTGATGGCGGCCGTGCTCTTCACTGCCGCACCCGTGCTGGTCCACGTGCTTCTTGGACCACAGTTCCTGCCGGCCATCGCCGCAGTACGTATCCTCGCTTTGCTGTGTGTTTTCGTGGGACTGAGCAACGTCCTGGGTATGCAATGGATGCTTCCGCTGGGGATGGATTACGCCTTCAACGCCATCATCCTGGCTGCCGGGGGAGTCAATGTGGTCTTGGCCATTGTTCTTGCACCCCGTTATGCGCACCTGGGCATGGCTGCTGCGGTTGCCATTTCCGAGATTCTTGTCACAACGATGATGTACCTCTGGCTGCGCAGAAAAGGGGTTGGACTTCTTTCGCACTCGGCGAAAGCAGCCGTCCGATCGGAAGGCATTTCAGTTGTAGCCGGCTCGTCATTTCCTGGCGAATCTGTGGAATGAATGCACGAATTACACACGCATTGCTCGACCCGCACTGCTGATTTTAAGAGGATGCCAAAAATGAAACAGTCGTCAACGAAGATGTTGATTCTGGGAGCAGGCGTGACCGGCCTAGCGGCCGGCTGGGTTTCGGGGCTGCCAGTCTATGAGGCGGAGGAAGCACCAGGAGGGATCTGCTCCTCTTATTACCTGCGACCAGGGAACAAGACGCGCCTTCACTCACCGCCCGACGATGGGGAAGCTTACCGCTTTGAAGTGGGTGGAGGACATTGGATCTTTGGAGGCGACGCACTCATCCTGCAGTTTATCGAGTCGCTTACTCCTCTAAAAAGCTATGACCGACGTTCATCAGTTTACTTTCCGGATCGCGGGATGTTCGTGCCTTATCCCCTGCAGAACAACTTGAAGTATCTCGATCCTGAAATCATAGAAAAAGCGCTCCGCGAGATGGCCGGGGCCGCCCACAACCACCGAGCTCAAACCATGGCGGAGTGGCTTGAGGCCAATTTTGGGCGGACGCTGTACGATCTCTTCTTCGGTCCTTTTCATGAGTTGTACACGGCCGGACTCTGGAAATCCATTGCTCCTCAAGATGCTTATAAGTCGCCGGTAAACCTATCCCTGGCCATTGAGGGAGCCTTTAACCACAGTCGCCCCGTGGGTTACAACACGCGTTTTGTTTATCCCGCCGAGGGGCTCAACGCGTTGACCCAGCGCATCGCCTCGCGCAGCGATATCCGATATGGAAAAAGAGTAGCGCAGATCGATGCACGTCGACGCGAAGTTTTCTTTGCCGACGGCAGCGGAGCCAGATACGAACAATTGCTCTCGACACTTCCGCTGAACCGTATGATGGATTTGACCGGACTCTCGGTCGAGGCCGCCTCGGGCCCCTCCCCGTCAGTCCTCGTAATCAACCTGGGGGCTCATCGCGGCCCCACGTGTCCAGAGGACCATTGGGTTTACGTACCCCACAGCAATTGCGGCTTTCATCGTGTAGGGTTCTACAGCAACGTGGATGCGTCGTTTCTGCCTGCTTCGGCGCGCAAAGCGCGAGAGCGTGTGAGCATCTACGTGGAGAAGGCCTTCGCTGAAGGCCAGAGACCTTCCTCGTCCGAGGTGAGTGAACTTTCCCAGCATGTGGTCGAGCAGCTGCAGCAGTGGGGCTGGATTGCAGAGGTCGAAACTATCGACCCGACCTGGATCGATGTTGCTTACACCTGGTCGCGGCCAGGTTCCAACTGGAAGCAACTCGCACTCCAGACCCTCGAAAAGCAAGGCATTTATCCCGTGGGAAGATATGCCCGCTGGGTTTTCCAAGGCATTGCAGATTCGATTCGGGACGGTCTACTCGCCGGAGCCGCTGCGAGTAACGCTGCCTATCGCGAGATCACGGTGAGCGCATCATGAGGATCAGTTACTTCCTTCCAGGATGGGGCCATACGGGCGGAAGCATGGTGCTGTACAACTTTATGGATAAGCTGTGCGAACGCGGACATAACGTCCACGCAATCACGCCGCAAGGAAGAGTGCGCTGGCAAGCCGGATTTTCCGCGCGGGCGGCAACTCAGCTGGCCCAGCCGCGAGGGTTCCTTGGTCTCGGGAAGAGTCTTGCAAAAAGATATCTACCAGTCGAGAGACTCCAAGGGCAATTCCCGACCGCTGCCCTGCTTCGTCTTTCGCGTCTGAGTCAGGCTCTCATACGCAATTGGAAGTGCTCAGACGTTACCATTGCGACGATGTGCTGGACGGCGTACGCCAACTTTGTTCTTTCCGAGAAAACGGTTCCGCTCTATCACATGCAGCACTGGGAAGAAGTTTTCTTTGCCGACGAAGTTCGGCGGCAAATGGCCTGTCTCACGTATCGCCTGCCACTAGTTCTGATGGCAAATTGCAGTTGGCTGAAAGAGACCGTCCGCCAGCGAGTAGGGCGGGACAGTTGGTTGCTGCTTCCCGGCGTTGACACGCAGATTTTCCATCCGCGGACCGGGCTCCAGTCCAAATTCGCAAATCCGCACAAAGTCAGGGTGGTTACGTACTACTCGCCGATACCGTTCAAAGGGTGGCAGGACGCGGTAGAAGCAATGAAGAGGGTATTCTCCACGGTCGGAAAAGACCGTGTGGAATGGCTTGTGTATGGTGGACAACCGTTGGGGAATATCGATGTCCCGGCCACGTTTGTTGGCCGGCTGTTTGGCGAAGGCCTTGGTGAACTCTATTCTAGCGCGCACATCGTGTTCATGCCCTCGTGGCACGAGAGCTTTCCACTCCCTCCGATTGAAGCTATGGCTTCTGGCGCCGCTGCGGTTGTCACTGGTACGGGCACAGAGGACTATGCGTTCGATGGCCGTAACGCGTTGGTCCGCCCTGCCAAAGATCCCGAACAGCTCGCAAACGCGATCCTCGAACTTGTTGGGAACCTATCAAAAGCCCGAGATCTGGCTGAGGAGGGGATGCGGACGGCTAGCACACTCACCTGGAATGCGGCCACCGACCGTCTCGAGGCCATCCTGGAAGAAGCCGTAGGTTCGCGTTCAGCACGCTGAAGAGCGCCAAGGATCAGTACAGCTCATTTGAGCCCGACATCGAAGGGCATTCGGTCGCCTGCGCCAAGCAAAGTCGGCTGTGCAAGGAAGCTTTCCCATGCCTGAAATCAGCGTCATCGTGATGAATTGGAACGGGAAGCATTTCCTGGAGACGTGTCTGACGGCTTTGCGGCGGCAGACGTTCCGGGACTTCGAGACGATTCTGGTGGACAACGGTTCGACGGACGGGTCGACCGAATACGTTCGGACGGGTTTTCCCTCGGTGATCTTGGTGGAGCTGAAGGAGAACCGAGGATTCACCGGGGGAAACATCGCGGGCTACGAGCGGGCGCAGGCAGAAGTGATCGTCCTTTTGAACAACGACACGGAGGCGGACCCGCACTGGCTGGAAGAGACGCACAAGGCGAGCCGGGAGTATCCGAACACCGGGATTTTTGCCAGCAAGATGATGCAGTTTGAGGACCGCGAGCGAATTGACATCTGCGGCTTCGATTTGAGCAAGGCCGGCACGGGCATGGGGCTGGGGCGAGGCGAACTCGACGGGCCGGCATGGAGCGAGCCGCGCAAGGTTTTTGGCGCTTGCGCGGGAGCGGCGGCTTACCGGCGCAGCATGCTTGACGACATTGGTTTTTTTGATCGGGACTTCTTCATGACGTTTGACGATATGGACTTGAGCTTCCGGGCGCAGCTCCGGGGCTACGAGTGCATGTTTATTCCGCGCGCGATTGTCTACCACTATGCTTCACCCACGATTATCAAACTCCCTGCGCGCAAAACCTATTATTCCCAGCGCAATATCGAGTTGGTGCATCTGAAAAACATGCCGCTGGGGCTGATGCTGCTTGGGGTCCCGCAGCGGCTGCTCTATGAACTGGGCAGCGCAGCCTATTTTTTCAAGTTAGGCACGGGGATGGCGTTCTTGAAGGCCAAAATTGATGTCCTTCGCCAGTTGCCCTCCGTGCTGCGGAAGAGGCGCGAAATACAAAGGCGAAGAAAGCTAACGAACGGGCAGTTGCGCGCCATGATGCAAGGCAATTGGCTCGGCGCGAAGTGGAAAAAGCTGAGGGCGGCGTGGCGCGGGCCGTCGGCCGCGGCGCTACGAGCGCGCCAGTCGTCTTAATAAACTGAAGTGCAGAGGCAGTTTTTGTGTCGGGAGGGATTGGAATGTCGAAAGTGCTGGTAACGGGCGGTGCGGGATTCATCGGGTCGCACCTGGTAGACGCGCTGGTGGGACGCGGCCACGAGGTGGTGGCATTCGACAACCTTGACCCGGCGGCGCACCCGCAACCGCCCAAGTGGCCTGCGTACGCCAACGCCAAGTGCAAGTACATTCGAGGAGATGTGCGGGACAAGGAAGCGCTGAGGCAGGCGTTGGACGGCATCGAAGTGGTGTTCCATCACGCCGCCGCAGTGGGCTCGGGAATTTCGATGATCGACATCGGCCGCTTCGTCGAGGTGAACTCCCTGGGCACGGCGAATTTGCTGGAGCTGGCGATCGAGAGGAAGGAAAAGATCAAGAAAGTGATCGTGGCATCGTCGATGACGGTGATGGGAGAAGGCACTTACGAGTGCGCTGCGCATGGCGTGTACTACCCGTTCCTCCGGCCCGTCGAACAGCTTGTGCGAAACGACTGGGATATGCGATGTCCGCAATGCGGCGCGCCCTCCAAGCCGCTGCCCATGGCGGAGGACCGGCCGCTGCTGCCGTTGACGATTTACGGCCTGACCAAACAGGATGAAGAGCTGGAGACGATGCTGGTGGGGCGGTTCTACAGCATTCCCGTTGTGGCGTTCCGATATTTTAGCGTCTACGGGCCGCGGCAGTCATTGACCAATCCGTACACCGGGGTGATCGCGCGGTTTGGCACTCGCGTGATTACGGGAAAGACCCCGCTAATCTATGAAGACGGGCAGCAGTTGAAGGACGTGATTCACGTGCGGGACGTGGTCCGCGCCAATCTCCGCGCCATGGAGTGTGAAGCGGCGGATTATCAGGTTTTCAATTTGGGGAATGGAGTCGGGCTCAGCGTGCATCGGATCGCCGAATTGATCTCCGAAAAGCTGGGGAGCGCGATCCGGCCTGTCTTGACGGGGCAGTACCGCCGAGGCGATGCGCGGCATGGCTGGGCGGACATCTCCAAAGCGAAGCGCTTGCTGGGATGGGAGCCGTCTCTTTCGGCCGAAGACGGATTCGCGGATTTGTGCGATTGGTTGCGAACGCTTCCGAGCGAACAACTCGAAGAAGCGACGCACGCCTACGAGAACGCCGAAAGCGAGTCGGAAAAGCGGGCCGTAGCAGTTTAGAGAGGCACCGTGATCGCCAGCATCATCATCCCGACGAAGAACGAAGAAGCCAACATCGGGCGTTGCCTGGAAGGGGTCTTCACGCAAGTGGTGGATTTCCCGTTCGAGGTGGTGGTGATTGATTCCGGGTCGAAGGACCGGACTACGGATATCGTAAGCAAGTATCCAGCACGCTTGCTTCAGATTGGAGAAGACCAGTTTCATCATGCGCGCGCGCGGAATCTTGGCGCCGCGGCGAGTGCGGGCAAGTACCTGGTCTTCCTTTCGGGCGATGCGTTTCCCGCCGACAACGGGTGGTTGTGCGCGCTGCTGCGAAACTTTGACGACGCGGGCATCGCCGCCGTCTACGGGCGGCAATTGCCCAAGCCTGATGCAACTCCGGAGCGGGTCTTTTTCATGCAACACCGCTACGGCACGGAAAGGCTGGTAAAGAATATCAACGGCAATGGCACGGGAAAATATCTGCTCTACCAGTTTTCAAACGTGAACTCGGCCATTCGGCGGGAGGTGTGGCACCGCATGCCTTTTCCCGAAGACATAAATGCATACGAGGATTTCTCCTTTGCGATTCAGGTTCTGCGGCAAGGCTATTCGATTGCGTATGAGCCAGACGCCGCGGTGTTTCACTCTCACAACTACACGTTGTTGCGCTCGTTTCAGCAGTACTTCGACAGCGGCGTTTTATATCGCCGGCGGGAACTTTGGGACGCGCAACAGACAAATCGCATGTGTTCCGACGGCCTGCGCTTCATCTGGAACGAGATGAAGTACATGCTGGAACAGCGCGCGGCGCACCGGGTGCCTTACGTGCTGTGCTACGAAGCCGCCCGGTATGCGGGAGTCATCTTGGGACGCAATGAGTGGCTGCTGCCTTTAGCAATCAAGAAGAAAGCCAGTTCCCATCGCTTATTCGGTTAACGCGATGGCCTCAGACGCAAATCAATTGGCCAATTGCTCGCAAGGCGCAGCAAGAAATCACCCCGTGCAGCGTTTGCTGAAGACCTGCCTGGACCCTGTTGGTGCGGGACTACTAATCATTTTTCTTTCTCCGGTGTTCGTGCTGGTGGGTGCGCTCGTGGCTCTGGAAAGTGGATGGCCGGTCATTTACAGGAGGCGCGTGGCCGAAATGAGCGGGGAATTCGACGCGTTCAAGTTTCGCACCATGAGGCCGGATGCGGATGCGGTCCTCGCTTCAGACCTTGTGCTGAAAGCGGAATTCGAACAGAATTTTAAGCTAAAGAAAGACCCGCGGCTGACGCGCCTGGGTGCTTTCTTGCGAAGATCCAGCTTGGATGAACTGCCCCAATTATTCAACGTATTGAAAGGGCAGATGAGCTTGGTGGGGCCAAGGATGGTTACCCGTCCGGAATTGGAGAAGTATGGCCAACACAAGGAACTTCTTCTTGCCGTGAAGCCGGGAATCACTGGCTACTGGCAAGTTCACGGAAGACAGGAGGTCCGTTATGACGAGCGCGTGCGAATGGATATGTACTACATCCAGAACTGGAGCCTGGTGATGGATCTGAGGATATTAATCAAAACTCCGTTGAAGGTCCTTCGGAAGGAAGGGGCCTATTAATGGCACGGATTTTGGTTACTGGCGGGGCTGGATATGTGGGTTCAGTTTGCTGCAGGCAACTTTTGGCGGGGGGGCATTCGGTTGAAGTTGTGGATGACCTCTCCACTGGCTTCGCCGACGCTGTTCCACTGGGTGCAATCTTCCATCAGCTCGGCATCGAGGACCAGGCAGCGCTCTCTAGAGTATTGGCCGCCAAACCATTTAACGCGGTGTTTCATTTCGCCGCCAAAGCTTCTGTTCCAGAGTCAGTCATCAATCCCGGCCCGTTTTTTGAAGCCAATGTCGCCGCTGGAATCTCGCTCCTGGAGACGCTACGAAGGCACGGAATACGGAACTTTGTGTTCTCTTCCAGCGCAGCGATTTACGGAACACCGCAGACCGTACCCATTCCCGAAGACCACCCGAAGCAACCCGTGAATCCCTATGGCGAAAGCAAATTGATCTTCGAACAGATACTGGAAGCTTATGCCGTTGCGTATGGATGGAGCGTCATTGCCTTCCGGTATTTCAATGCATGTGGAGCGGGCGACGGCTGGGGCGAACGACACGCACCCGAGACGCACATTATTCCGCTGCTGCTGCAAACGGCATCCGGGCGGCGCGGCTCCTTCGAAGTATTCGGAACGGACTATGGGACTCCTGACGGTACTTGCCTGCGCGATTATGTGCATGTGCTGGACATTGCGGAGGCGCATTTGCTGGCGATGCGGAACATAGGGCAGACTGGCTTTCGCGCTTACAATATCGGAACCGGGAAGAGTCATTCGGTCACAGAAATTCATGAGGCCGCCGAGAGAATCTCGGGAAAGAGAATTGCGATTCAGAGCGCGCCACGGCGAGCAGGAGATCCGCCTGTGCTGTGTGCTAGCCCCCTGAAGCTGCTGCATGAATTCGGTTGGACTCCCACGCACTCCAGCCTGGAGAACATCATGGCCGAAGCATGGAACTGGGAGCAGCATCAATGCAAGCAGCTGTTTGTGGAAGGCTGGAGAAGTAGTGCCACTTCTTGATAGAGGAGACGCAATTTCCAATGCAAGTCAAAATAGAATCGACACACCTCGGCGAGATCGTGATTGTGGCTCCGGAAGTATTCGAGGACGAGCGCGGCTTCTTTACGGAAACGTACCGCGCCGACCAATTCAGAGCCCTGGGCCTGCCCACGGACTTCGTGCAAGACAACCACTCCCGTTCCAAGCAGGGCGTGTTGCGAGGCCTGCATTTTCAGTACGAGCCTCCCATGGGCAAGCTGATGCGGGTGACTTATGGGCGCGCCTTCCTGGTTGCCGTGGACTTGCGCAAGGGGTCGCCGACGCTCGGGAAGTGGTGGGGCACGGAACTTTCCGCGGAGACCAAGAAATGGATGTGGGCTCCGGCAAGTTTCGCGCGAGGTTTTTGTGTGCAGTCGGATTGGGCCGAGGTGCAATACAAAACCACGGGAATCTACAACGGGCAAACGGACATTGCCATCCGGTTCGATGACCCGGACATCGGGATCCACTGGCCTATTTCCGACCCTCAAATCTCCGAACGCGACAAGAAAGCCATAACGTTCGCACAGTGGTTGCAGTCTCCCGCATCGGATCGCTTTCAGTACGAAGGCATTCAAAAAGGGAAACAGGCGGGGCGGAGTTACGCCGCAGCAAGACCTTAAGACGAGGGGGAAAATGATTACAAGTAATCATGAGGGATCTTTAGTGCTGGTGACGGGCGGCGCAGGCTACATCGGCTGCCAATTAGTGCCGGTTCTTCTTGATGGAGGGTACCGTGTCCGCGTGTTCGACGTGATGTTTTATGGCGAAGCCGGACTGAATCGCGTGCGCGACCGTGTTGAGATTGTCGAGGGGGACATCCGCAGTGTCCCTGCGGACCTGCTCGACGGAGTCTCTGCCATTATCAATCTGGCCGGTCTCTCCACCGAACCGGCGGCGGAGTATCGCCCCGAAGCCAATCAGGAAATCAACTTCAAGGCCGCTGTCGACCTGGCCAGGCTGGCCAAGGAGAGAAAAGTCCGCCGGTTTATCCAAGCCTCGTCCGGCTCGATCTATGACGTGGGAGCCGGGCATCCAGAGAAAGACATTATGCATACGGAAGATTCGCTAGTGGCACCGTTTCGAATTTATTCAATCACCAAGCGCGAAGCGGAAAAGCGGATATTAGCAATGGCGGACGACGGTTTTACTCCTGTGGTCTTGCGCAAGGGATCCGTCTATGGCTACTCGCCCCGCATGCGCTTCGACCTGGTCGTAAACGCATTTGTCCTGAACGCTCTGCAGACGGGCTACCTCGTTCTTCACAACGGCGGCGAAATGTGGAGGCCGCTGCTCAGCATCCAAGATGCTGCAGCCGCTTACAAACTGATGTTGGAAGCCCCGGCTGAGAAAATAAGCGCTGAAATCTTCAATGTGACGAACGGAAATTATCGCATCTCCGAGCTTGCGCTGCGCGTGCGGCAGAGGCTGGGGGAACTAAACATTCCTTGTGACCTCCGCCCTGATTACAACTTTCGAAACCTCAGGAGTTGTCAAGCGTCAGGACAGAAAATCGCCCAACAGTTGACCTTCACTCCGAAGGTGACGGTGGAAGAAACTGTGGGGGACCTGGTGCAAAAAATCCGTGGTGGGGCTTTCCATGACGCCACTGATCCGGCGTTTCACAATATTCGCTGGCTGGATCTGTTGGAGGAGACGAGAACCAAACTCGGCTATCCAGACTCGGTGCTGAGCCTCAGTTCGGAACAGCTCCGGCAGGTCCGCGCCGCCACGAAACAAAGGAGTGCTGTCGCGTGCGACTAGTCATCCTTGGGGGCAACGGACAGTTGGGTTCCGATCTGGCAGAAGTCCTTCGATCTGCCAGGGAGAGCGTGGTTTCACTCAGCCGCAGCGAACTGGACATCACCCAGTCATCCGTGCTGCTAGAAAAACTCTCCCACCATCATCCAGACGTCATCCTCAATTGTTCGGTTTACCATCCAGTGGATGAATGCGAAAACGACCCGGAACGCAGCTTTGCGGTGAACGCTACGGCGGTCCGCGCCCTGGCGCTCGCCGCCAAGGATCTTCAAGCGGCGGTCGTCCATTTCAGTTCTGATTACGTTTTCGATGGAGAGCTGGGGCGTCCGTATAAGGAAGAGGACACGCCGACTCCCGTCAGCGTGTTCGGGGTTTCCAAGGTGGCTGGCGAGCAGCTTTTGCGAGCGGTCTTGCCCCGCCACTTCATAGTCCGCACCTCGGGGTTATATGGTCTTGCGGGCAGCCGCGTCAAGCGAGGCAACTTTGTGGAGACGATGCTTCGATTGGGGAGGCAAAACGGCCAGGTCCGAGTCGTAAACGATATTCGAATGGCGCAGACCTCCACGCGAAACCTTGCGCGGCAGGTTCTGGCTTTGATTCACACCAAACACTACGGCACTTACCATGCCAGCGATCACGGCGACTACTCTTGGTTCGAGTTTGCAAAGAAAATTTACCAATACTCTGCTCTGGAGGTCGAAGTCACCCCAGTTTCGTGGCGCGAGATGCCATTCGTAGCCCCGCGCCCACGGTATTCGGTTCTGGAAAATTGCCGGCTTAAGGCGCTGGGGATGGACCAAATGCAACCTATTGACGTTGCCTTGCAAGCATATTTGAAATCGAAGGATGTTGTCCCAGCGATGCAGGGCAGTTCACTCAGCAAAGCTGCGGATTCGAGAGCGCTGTGATCCCTCACTATCAGTTGCACGGGCCGTCCCCCGAGAAACCGGCGTGGCGCGCCCAATATCTGTAATCCGGCAAACATTTTTTCCGTAAATGATTCCAGTGCTGCCTGCCATACCGATGCGGGTGTCTGCTCGATGGAGCGGGGGAGCCGTCACACAACGGCATGGGGTCAGCATTCTGCACGGATGAATTTTCTCGAGCCAGCCGAAAGACTAATCCACGCGTGAAGCTCATTTCCAGGAGGGTACGGCATGAATGACGGAACTGAGATTTTGGATGCACGGCAGTATCTCGATGCACATCAGCGAGCTGTGGCCGCGCTTCCTCATGACCTCATCAACCAAATCGCCGATGAAATGCTGAAGGCTTATGAAGCGGGGCGGACGGTGTACTTGTTTGGTAACGGCGGCAGCGCATCGCTGGCCTCTCATTTCGCGTGCGATCTCGGAAAGGGCACGGCTTATTGCAACGGAGGAAAGAGGTTCCGTGTGCTCGCCCTGACGGACAATATTCCAGCGATGACCGCATGGGCGAACGACTCCAGTTATGAAGACGTTTTTTCAGAGCAGCTGCGGAATTTCGTCCAACCGCAGGACATTGCGTTTGCCATCAGCGGCAGCGGAAATTCGGGGAACGTTTTGAGGGCGCTGCAGGTGGCCCGAGAGGCGGCTGCGACGACCATTGGCATCTCCGGCTTCCAGGGCGGGAAAATGAGGTCCTTGTGCGACATTTGCCTGGTCGTCCCTTCCGATGACATGCAAGTCATCGAAGACTTGCATTTGGCCATGGCCCATTCGATATTCCGGATCGTTTCCAGCAGAATGTCCCTCAAGGTGATGGCGACTGCTTCTCCCGGTTAGGCGTGTTTTCGTCGTACCCGATTGGATCAACGGAACTCGGGGGAGCGAAACGGACCAGCTAGCAACCGTATCTTCGGGCTGGGGCTGACGAACCGGGACCCGGTCGTAGCGCGGAGATCAGCAGGGTCTGAGACGAGAAGTGGCCTCGCGGAGGACCGCACTAATCGTGCGAACAACAGGAATTGCTCTGAAACATCCCGACCTATCTTTCAACTCAAAATGAAATTTCTGAACTTTCGATACGGGATATTGACTGCCGACCTGTTGTGGGTGCTCGGGGCTTTGGGACTGGGCATTGGGCTGCAATACGGAGGCGCGAAAGATCCGATCGATTTCGCACCGTATTTTCAGACGTACTTTCTCATGATACTCGCTGTTGTTGTGGTGTGGCCCTTTCTATACTTCGAATTGAACTTCGAAGGCTTCAAGGGGGGCTGGCATTTTCCCGCTATCCTTTCAAAGCTCATTGTGGCGGTTTCGCTTTTGATGGTTGTCGTGTTGGCTTTCGCTTTCCTAACCAGGCACTTGTATTCCCGGTTAGTTATGCTTTACTTCGCGATATTCTTTCTCCTTGGGTTAGTCGGCGTGCGGTGTGCGGTTCGTTTCCTGGTTAGTTCCCATCTGTGGAATGCGCCAGATCAACGCTGCGTCATACTTGGGCACGGGCCGATCGCCAGGGAGCTTGCCAGTAAGATCGCTGCGCATCCGGAGATGCCCTTTCAAGTCATCGGATTTCTAGTTCCGGGCGAATCAGAGATGTCGAATGGGTTTGCTGGCTCGCAGAAGCCGCCCTTTGCCTCTGTAAATACACTGCAGGTCCTGGAATTTCTGGCGCAGCAGCAGGTCAAAAAACACATTGTCGCGATCTCACAACCCAATGGTTCTGAGGTTCGAAAACTCATTGCCGAATGCCAAAAGGCGGAGGTCAAAGTCTATCTGGTCCCCCAGTCATACGACTTGTACGTTTCCAAAGCGGAATTGGTGGAGATCGATGGCCTGCCTCTTCTATCGTTGCAGGACCGGAATCCTCCAGCTCTCAACTTTGCTCTCAAGCGAGGATTAGACTTCGTATTGAGCTTGGGAATTCTGCCTGTCATTTCGCCGCTCCTTGCGCTCGCTGCCTTGGTTGTGTACAAGAAGAAAGGAATGGCATTTCGAACCGAACCGCGTTGCGGCAAGGACGGAATTGTTTTTCGAATGTGCCGGCTAAATATCGAGCGCCATACAACAGATCCGAAGGGTTACGAGAAACTTTTCGTCCGGTGGAGTCTGACGGAACTGCCGCAACTCTGGAATGTATTGCGCGGCGATATGTCCCTGGTTGGTCCCCGGCCGGAGTCACCCGAGAGAGTTAAATTCTACTCGGAGTGGCAACGGCAACGATTGAAGGTGGCTGCCGGCGTCACGGGTCTCGCGCAGGTACACGGGCTTCGGGAGCAGCATTCCTCCGAAGATAAGACACGCTTCGACTTGCAGTACATCTTAAATTGGTCGCCATTTCTAGACCTCAGCCTTATCTTGCAGACTGTGTGGACTTTGCTATTTCGCGGACTCAACCATGTGCCCGTCGCTTCCGAGGCTGCCAGTCTTGAAAGTGCAGCAAGCAGCTTTGTAAGCCGGGAGGTAGAGGATGTTAATCGTTCGTAGCCCCGTGCGAATCAGCTTCGGAGGCGGCGGGACGGACCTGCCATCGTATTACGAAACATTCGGAGGAGCTGTCCTTAGCGCAGCCATTAACAAACACTTCTATACGGTGCTCGAGAAGCGAGGTGACGGAAGAATTCAGATCATCTCTGCAGATCTTCGCACGGTCGAGACCTGGCAAGACATTGCGCGAATGGAGGTACGCGGCAACGTCCTTGAAATTCCCCTGGCAGTTCTCAAAGAGTTTGGGTGCGATGTTTCGGTGAATCTTTTTCTTGCGTCGGAGATTCCGCCAGGAACAGGACTCGGCTCTTCCGCCAGTGTTTGCGTCAATCTGACGAAGATCCTTGCCGCTTACAATCACATCTCTCTCTCGAAATATGAACTCGCCGAGAGAGCTTTCCACATTGCTCGTAATGTTTTGGGTCGGCCTGTTGGCAAGCAGGACGAATACGCATCCGCATTTGGCGGCTTAAATTTCATTTCGTTTCACCGGGACGGCACGACCCACGTGGAGCCCCTGAACCTGGAACCCGAACTTATCCGGGAACTGCAATCGAGCTTACTGCTGTTCTTCACCGGCGCGTCCCATCACTCATGGACAATTCTTGCGGAACAAGAAGAATCGACGCGCAAGACCGGCAGCGGCACCGTCGAGTACTTGCACGAGATTCGCGGTCTGGTTGAGCCAATGAAGGCCGCTTTGCTTTCCGGAGAGCTGAGGGAATTCGGTCATTTACTTCACGAAGGCTGGAAAATCAAGAAGCGGCTTTCTTCGAAAATCTCCAATGACCATATCGACGAGATGTACGAATCGGCGCTTCGAAACGGCGCCTCGGGAGGCAAGATAACCGGAGCGGGAGGCGGCGGGTTCCTGCTCTTGTTCTGTCAGCAGGAGCGCCAACAAAATGTGCGCGAAGCCCTCGTGACGATGGGGGCCCGTGAGATGGGATTTGAGTTTGACTTTCAGGGCGCTCAAGTCGTAGCGGACGACCCGTTTATTGATGGTGATGAAAATGGCGGCATGCGCTGGACGTTCGTTCCGTTTGCGGGCAAGGTGGTCGCCAATGAACATTCGTAAGCATAAAAATTCTCTTGAATCCTAACTCTATATTTTCACAAGTAGAACTCTTCGAATGAAAGCCTTCCTCCTGGCAGGCGGTCACGGGACTCGATTGCGGCCGTTGACCGACAACATACCGAAGTGTCTTCTACCAGTTCAAGGTACACCCATGTTGCAGATTTGGCTCGATCTCTGTCGCCAGCATGGCATCGATGAAGTCCTGATCAATGTTCATTCTCATGGTGGCGCGGTGCGCAAGTTCATTGAGGAAAACAGGGATGGCCTGAGCGTGCGCCTCTTCGAGGAAGCGGAGCTGCTCGGCAGTGCAGGGACCGTTCTCGCCAATCGAGATTGGGTTGGCTCAGAGAATTGCTTTTGGGTGCTTTATGCGGACGTCCTCACGACGACGAATCTGACTGAAATGCTTGCTTTTCATGACAGCCGTGGCCAGATCGCCACGATTGGTGTCTATGAAGTGCCGGAACCTTCGCGATGCGGCATTGTTCAGGTCGATGAGAGAGGCGTGGTCCGTGATTTTGCCGAAAAGCCCAAGGCGCCGGCCGGCAATTTAGCTTTCTCCGGGTTGATGCTAGCCACGCCTGCCCTCTTTGATTTTATTCCCGACAGTCGTCCAGTCGATCTGGGGTTTCACGTCTTGCCTCAGATTGTTGGCCGAATGGCGGCGTATCGCATAACGGATTTTCTGATTGATATGGGCACGCTGGAAACTTACCGGGCCGCTCAAGAGCTCTGGCCAGGCCGTTCTCAATCACGAAAGCAAGGCGGGTTTTGTGTTTAAAGGGGCGGTTTTCGACTTTGATGGAGTGATCGTAGACAGCCATCCTGCACACCTGCGCGCATGGGAGAAGTTTCTTGGCTCTGTGGGAAGAACGGTTTCCAAAGATCAGCTGCAAGTTGTCTTAGACGGAAGAAAGCGCGAAGACATCCTGCGGCACTTTATGGGTGATCTGAGCGCAGAACAGATTGTCGAATACGGGCGCCAAAAAGAACAATTCTTTCGAGATGAAGCAGCCCATGTGCGGACCATCGACGGTTTGCCCAGTTTCCTGGAGGACCTCGAATGCGAGCATCTGGCGCTGGCGATTGCCAGCTCAGGAGGTAAAAGCCGGATCGAGTTTCTTCTCGAAAAAGTTGCCTTGACGAAACGCTTTCGGGTGGTCGTCACCGGAGATGAAGTCGAACAGGGCAAACCTCATCCGGCCGTCTTCCTCAAGGCCGCTCAACAGTTGGGATTGGATTCTTGCCAGTTGATGGCATTCGATGATGCCGCCTCAGGTGTAAAAGCAGCAAAAGCAGCCGGCATGCTCTGTGTCGGAATCGCTCAGCCTGACCGCGCCACTATTCTTCTTGATGCCGGTGCGACTCATGTTGCGCCGGACTTCCGCTCGCTCTCGTATTCGAAGCTGTGCGCAATATTTGCTCAATGATGCTCGAGCATCTGCGCCACTGTTTGTCTTAGAGAGGAAGAAGATGGGCTGAATTCTTAGGCAGCAGATGATTCCGGTTGGCGGCTAGGTTCTATAGCCGGTCGGCGCGAAACATCGCGGCTCAGCCTCTCGATAAATTGGCTCTCCGCGCTTGTGTGGACTTGTCCATCGTTGCGGCCATGCGTTGCCGCAACGCAAGCTACACGTCGATTGACGAGTTTTTCTCCCCACGCTCTGCGTCTGCCTGGATCCGCATTTGGTCGGCCGTCTGTCTCTGGCTCCCGTGGCTCGCCACCGTTTACCCATGGTTGAGATGCGGATTCCCCTGATGTTGAACACCGGGGCGTGGCCTGAGTCGAGCCGCAGTCACAAATTGTCTCTCCCGTCGATCATTTCGACTATACTCAGCGCGCGTTTCGCGATGTGTCGCTTTCAGTTGGGCGCTGCGAACCGCAAGCGTCGCCTTCCCGGCACGCTCGCTCTGCCTCACGGTACAGCGTCGCAGCGTGCAATCGGGGCGAGTCGTAGGTCACCTCCTCACTGTCCTCGGATATCCCTATCACCAGACTTTCGTTCTCGTTTACCCCACATTTCCTTTTGAAGTGGGAGTAAGTAGTCGTTTGATCGGAGCCAATGCCAGGATTCACGCGGCTTTGAGAGCAAGATCAACTTCGCGGAGACTTTTCGAGTGAGAACAAACCCGTCGCATAATTTTTTGGGTCGAGCAGTTATCGGGATACTCTCAAGGCGCAGTGCTCAAAGCTGCGCGCAGACCTTCATGCCGCAGGGGAAACAATTCCGGGCTCATGGACCCGGGCGCGTTCTTTCTATCATCCCCTTTTGCTTGGCCGTGTTCTTTGCAGTATCCGCCAGCGCTCAGTCTGGGGCGGCACTCTCCGATGGCTCGACAAACCAGGAAAGTCAACGGGGAAAGGAGATCCAGAACCCCATCGGTTCTCAAACTACACCCGGTCAAGATGAGCCTATTGCGAAGAGGATTGCGCCTACTCAGGCTTCTGCTCTAGACACCTCTGACGATTTTCAAATCAGTCAGAGATGCTCACAGGGGAAACTGGACAAAAAGGCGTGCAAGTTTCATTGGGGACCAGCATTCGGCCAGTTAGGTGAATTCCTCGCAATCGAGACTGGATGGAATCTCGCCACTAACTATTGGATAAGATATGAGACCTTTCACGGTCCCTTTTTTCAGGATTACTTCGACGCAGTCGGGGGCTTTGGCTTTTCTCGTTGGAACGACCAGAACCCTTTCATCGATGACTATGTGGGTCACCCCATGATGGGCGCGGTTGCCATGGACATTTATATCCAGAATGATCCGCGCGGGAAATCTCTCGAACTCCAAAACACAAGAGCATATTGGCGCAGCAGGCTTCGGGCGCTTTTATGGTCTGCGCTCTATAGTGCAGAGTGGAAATTGGGCCCGATCAGCGAAGCTTCAATCGGCAATACTGGGCGTTTCCTGATCCTCAATAAATCAGATAACAGATTGACGACCGAGACGGGCACCGTCGGCCTGGTCGTGACGCCGGTTGGAGGGTGGGTTTGGAGCATGGCCGAGGACGTCATGGACGAGCACGTGATTGTGCGCCTCGAAAGGAAGAGCCAGAATCCCCTCTATCTTTTCAGTATTCAATTCCTGAATCCCTGTCGCGGCTTTTCCAACCTTTTGCGCTTTAAGGCCCCTTGGTATCGTGACAGCCGGGCTGTCCGCCGTTCCTCTAAAGCCCGGGCTCCATGATGAATGCGCCAAACTCCTCACGGCCCAATCTCGCAGCGACAGCAATAGATCGACAACTTCGATTCATCTCAAGCCGGCAGACGACTCAGGGTCGGTTAAACGGTCTTTTCCACCTTAGAGGATATTGCGCGTTCGGCGAAAGGGCGGTTGGCGCAAAGCAAAGTTGTGAAGATGGTGCTGGAGAAGAAGTCGGCAGCAGCTTAGCTCGTGCACCAAGATTGGACCAAAAAACTCAAGAAACACCAGCTATCTCAGGCTCGATTTCTTGGTATTGGACCATAATGGACCATGACAGTTTTTGCCGATTCCTTCTAAGTTCTTGAAAGAAATGGCGGGGACGACGAGACTCGAACTCGCGACCTCTGCCGTGACAGGGCAGCGTTCTAACCAGCTGAACTACGTCCCCGCGGTGGGTTTGCTACTCACGGATGGTGGGCAGTGCAGGGCTCGAACCTGCGACCTCCTGCTTGTAAGGCAGGCGCTCTAACCAACTGAGCTAACCGCCCTCTCTGCTCACATTTATCCATACTACAGCAACCCCCTCACACCGTCAAACTCACCCTCGCCCTTCCATTTCCCACTGTGTTTTCTTGCGATTTTCCCTCCCAACCAGTACACTCAGAGTTTCATAAAATACTCGAGGGACGCCCCTTAGATGCTCCTGAACCGCGATTATGTCGGCTACCTGGCCGCCGAAGTCATCAAGAAGCTTGTCGCCGGCCAACTTGTCGAAATCAGGGAAAAGGACGTCGAGCCGGTCATCTCCCGCGCGCGCCTCCGCATCATGGAGGAACTCACTGTCGAAGATCGCGTCAACGAGCAGGTCCGCAACATCCTCATCCAATATCAGGATGAAATGCGCCGCACCGGCGTCTCTTATCAGGAAATGTTCAAGAAAGTGAAGGGCCAGATCGCCCGCGACCAAAAATTGATTTTGCGCTGAACCCCGCCGGCGCTCTCTGCTCGCAGCCGCTCCACGCTGCAAGTCGCCGCCAGGGAAGGGAACCGAGGCATACAAACACGATGAGATTGACCCGCGAAAAAATTGTCCGCCTCTCCCATCAAGTCACCGATCTTCTCGTGCAATGCAATGAAGTGGAGTTCATCGAGGACCGCGACACCATCCGCCAGCACATCGTCCAGACCGTCACCAACGTCCTTCGCGAGGAAGAAAAGGTCGAGGTCGAGGTCCGCAAGCGCATCTCTTCCCAGAAAAAGGAAATCCTCGAAGGCAGCGAGGAGTGGGACCTCCTCTTCCGCAAATACTATTCCGAAGAACTCCGCCGCATGGGTATCTCCGCCGCCTCCGAAGAGCACCAAAGGGCCGGCCACCGCTAACTTTGGAGTGCGGCAGCTTGCTGCCGCTTTTACGCTCAGAGCAACAAGCAACCCAATGTTCTCGAACAGGCATCACCCGACCTCTTGGATGTCGGGTCTTGGGCTTCTCTAGGTTCTGTGCGCGCAAGCCCCGTTGTACCCCATCTCGGCAACACCTAACTCCTTCCGCTCTTCTGCTCCGCGATCCGCGGGGCTCTCCGTGTAAGCCTTTCTCTTTCTTTCCTCTGTGACCTCTGTGTTCCTCTCTCTGTGATCTCTGTGTTACCGTCCCCCTTGCTCTTGTCTGCCATCCTCTGCGTGCTCAGCGTCTCCTTGCCCCGAGCCGTTTGCGCCAGGCGTGTCTTATCTTTTCGCTGCTATCCCTCTTCTACTCTCTCTCAAATCACAAGCTGAAACCGTTCGCCTATTCTGATCCTCCACCAACAAAAAAGAGGGCGGCCGGAAGCCGCCCTCTTCAAACTTAAAACTTATAACTTAACACTGAATACTTCTCACGGTGAATCCGGTCTCCGCTTCAACGTCGGCCGGTCATCGTCACTCGAGCTCGGATCCTGTGTCCCAGTCTTATCCGATTGCTCCGTCTTTGTCCGCAACGTCGGCTTGCCCGGCCCGGGTTGCGCTTTCCGCGCGAACATGATGTTCCGCAGACGGCTCTTCACCGAATCAAACTCCGAAGTCGTTACAATGTACTCGTCGCGTTCCGGCAAAATTCGCGCAATCTCCTTCTGCGCCGCCTCGATGCGATCCGGTGTCGGCGGGTGCGTCGAGAAGACTTTCGCGATCGTCCCCGGCCGCCGCTTCTCGTCTGCCTGTAGCCGCTCAAAAAACGTCACATACGCGTTAGGATCGTACCCCGCCTTGTACATGTACTGGATACCCAGAAAATCCGCCTGGCGTTCCGCGTCGCGCGAGAACTTCAGGAACGTCAGTGGAATGGCCAGGTTCATTCCTTCGTAGATTCCATAGCCGGCCCAGCCATAGGGTATAACGATCATCGCCACCATCGCGCCGATCTGCATGATGTCCGCTTTGGTCGCCTGCTTCGTGCCGTGCCGTGCGATCACGTGCGACATCTCATGCGCCATCACCCCCGCCAGCTCTGACTCTTCTTCCGCGCGCAGGATCAGCCCGCTGTTCACATAGAAAAAGCCGCCCGGCAGCGCAAACGCATTCACGACATCCGAATCGATCACCTTGATCGTGAACGGCACCCGCGCATCCGAATTACGCACCAGGTTCTGCCCCACGCGGTTCACATATTCTGTCACCACGGGATCATCAATCATCTTCGAGCTGCGCTCCACTTCCTGCGCCATCGACTTTCCCAACGCGATCTCGCGTTCCAGCGAGTAAAAGTCCAATCCCTTGCCCGGGTTCCGGTTCCCGATGGCGTCCACGTCTTCGTTCGCATTCTTGGGATGTACCGTCTGCGGCTGCTGTATCGGAGCGTCTGATCCGGGCTGCTTTGCCGCGGGCGCTGCTGCCGGAGCCGCTGTGGCGTCCGGCGGTGGGGGCGGCGGGGGCTCCTGTTTAATCGGAATCGGCCCAGTCCCCTGTGTTGCATTCGGGTCCTGGCTGCCGCCTTGCTGGCCCTGCTGCTGGGTCGTCTGCCCTGCTTGTCCGGAGGCGCCCTGTTGGCTCGGTTGCTGCGCCGGTTGCCCAGAAGTGCCCTGCTGCGCCGTCGTGGAACCTTGCGATTGGGACTGGCCCTGAGCACGCGTACCCGCAGGCCATACCATCAGGCATGCCGCGAGCACTAGACCAATTGCGCACTGCGTTAATTTCCGCATAGGTCGAGCCTCCCTACTTTCCACGCTTTCTACGCAAGTATACACCGTTGGCTGGCCAACTCTACTCTCGCTCTCTAGGATGTGTCCCGCCCCAATATGGTTTCCTCCCCTCTCCCGCCCAGGTAGTGCCAAGGTACTGCTTGCTGCCTACCATATGGACTGTTGACACTTCCGGCTGGCCTCTCTACATTCAAAGCATCACTATGAGCGCGCGCAAGATTCAGATTGGCCAGCTTTGGAAGAAGGACGGCACCGCCGAAACCTATCTCGTCACTCGCGTCTATCCCGAAGCACTCAGCACCATCGCCGTCTTGCGCAAATCCGGCTCCGAAAACGAAAACCAGCTTCGCGTCAAGGTCGAACGCACTCCCGCCGGCCAAAACCTCCCCGGCTTCTCCCCCGCCATGGAAGACGACATCGTCTAACTCCCCTCTGTGTGGCACACACACTCCTGTCTGTGCTCTTGGGTCTCTCTTCTCTGTGTTTTTCCCTCTGTGATCCGCGCCTGCCCCGACCCAGTCGGAGTGTTACCGTCCCTCTTCGCCTCTCTCTTCTCTGCACATCCTCCGTGCCGTACGCGATCTCTGCATCATGGCTCCTCGGCTGGTTTGAAGTGCGGCGGCTTGCCGCCGCTTTTGCAGTTTCAGCCCCCGCCGACAAACCATAATCTCACCCCGCTGTCATCCCAACCGCAGTCCCGCACCGTCTCCGGACCCGCCCGCACTGCCATCCCGACTTTTTTCGCCCTTCAACCGACACTGTCATCCCGACCGGAGCGGCCCGACTTTCTCTTCCGCGCCGTAGTTTGGCGCGTCGGGCCGCGTAGTGGAGGGATCTGCTTTTCTGCCTCTGCTCCCCTCTTCTCTGCGAACTCTGATGTCATGACACACGCGCCCCCTGGGGCGAGAGTTGATACTCTCACCCAGAGTCGTTTGGCATCGGCTTGGACAGGAGGCGCAGATGGCAGTGTACATCGGAGTTGATTTGCATGTCCGCAC
>Ga0208189_1000128_pt1 | contig 47378 bp, 39 predicted proteins | sample June2015DPH_10_5_FD_184702 | JGI IMG/M metagenome (GOLD analysis project Ga0208189, IMG submission 184702) | Peatland microbial communities from SPRUCE experiment site at the Marcell Experimental Forest, Minnesota, USA - June2015DPH_10_40... | ecosystem: Environmental > Terrestrial > Soil >... | reverse complement strand
GCCGTCCCAGTAAAGTATTGAAAAAGAACGGTCCTTAACAACTTTTGTCTCGCTTATGTCACCCGGTGGTAAGGTGTGCGCCGAAACAGCCTTGGAGAGAGAAAAACTCTCACGCCAAGCGAAAAACAGATCAACTAAACAACAGCACCCCGCGAAATTAACTCGCAATCCCCAATTCGAACAAACTTCATTCCTCTTCTGCCAAGCTGTGAGAAATGTGGGCTAAGCCTGGAATCCGAAATTGACCAATTGCAGATGAGCGCCTCTCGTTCTGTGTCAAACGATTATCCTGTGAAAACCCAACTTTGCCGAAGTTGCCTTCTCCCACACCATCCACCACTCAAAATCTGTCATTTCGACCGGGGGGACGGCGCTGTTTGCCGTCCCGGAGCGGAGATACGGTTCTCCATCGCACGTTTTTTGTGCGATGAAATCCCTCTTCGACTTCGGATTTCAGGCTATGGGGCAGACTCGACGGGTGGCGGCGGAGGCTCTTTCGGATTGCTGATCTTGTGTGTGGTGTCTACGTCGAACAGCAGATAGTCGCTCAAGAAGTGCCTGTGGTGGTAGCGCTTGCCGCGGAGCTCCATGTACATGTCGGCGCTCCAGGGAAGCCAGAGCTGCACATTTCGCGCGGAGAAATTGACGGGGCCATAATCGACCAGGAGATGATCCTTGGTGAGCCCGAGCCGTGCGACGGGATCCCGGAGATCCGTTTCAATGCGGAGGACGGCATAACTGGCGCTGGAGATCCAGATGCGTCCCTTGATCGCGATTTCATACGTTGTGTAACCTGTACGCCACGTCCGAATTCCTCCAGCTTTCGCGTCGCGCTTCTCGTCGAAATGGATTTGCCAGGCCGCCTGCCCGCGCACGTTGGTCAGTCCTTCACAGGAATAATTGAAGCGATCGCGATAAAACGGTTGCAGGACATTCACACCCAGGCTGTTAAGGCCGGTGCTGATGATGGCATCGGAAAAACCGGTCAGGGTACCTGCCCCATCGCGAAATTCATCCAGATAGAACGAGTTCTTCCCGAGGGGACGAACGAAAACGACGTACGAAAAATCGTGCGTCTTCACCGGTCCAGGCCAGCCGTAGCGGTCAATGTCCTGGTGTTCGATGTGCTCGGTGGCCGTGAATTTCTCAAAATCCACCAATTCCGTGTTCATCCGGTGCAGCGCGCCGTCCAATATTGGCGCAGCCTGGCATTCCACCCCGGGCGCGACGTCGTAAACGGCGTCATCGGTATCCCGCGGCGCCCAGGGAATTTCAACGAAAGTGACCGGTTTCGTATCCGGCGCAGGTGGAGCCGGAAGGCTCGCGTCGGAGGGCGAGGGACCAGGTTCCAAACCTTCGCTTTCCACGCGCGCCACCATTTTCCTGGTCACGAACACGGCGGAGTCCTTCGGGAAGAGCCTCAGAAGTGATTCCCAAGTATGTTTTGCGTCAGCACGTTTGCCCTCGGCGTATTGAATCTCCCCGAGCAGGAACAGGGAAGTCGCACCCTTTTCCTTGGCGAGAAGAGCGGCGCGAGAAGCTGCGGATTCGGCTTCGCTCAAGCGGTGGAGTTGGAAATAGGCGGAGGCCAATTCGAAGTCGGCGCGCCAACCTGCGCGGCCCAGGGACACGGCTTTTTCCAGTGAGATGACCGCGTCCGCGGGTGCGCCGCCCTGCAGTTGCATTTGGCCAAGTGAAACGAGCGCCAATTCGTTGTTGGGGTCCAGGGACAGAGCGCGCTGGAAATTCTCGCGGGCCACATCGGGATGTTGCAAACCGAGTTCCGTAACTCCCAGGAAATAAACGACGTCGGAATTGCCGGGAGCTTTCCGCAAGACCTTGGCAAAGGTTTTTCTGGCGCTTTCGTAGCGATCGCGGTTCAAGGCCCCTATACCCAACTGCATTTCAGCACGCAGTTGTTGCGTCAGAACCAAGCCGCCAGAGGGGGCTGCCGGCTCAGCCGACCCCGATTCCGGGATGAGATAGATATATAGGGGCAGGCTCCCGCGACTGGACTCGGAGGCGTAACGCTCGGTCACCCTGCGGAAACCGGGGCAAGTCACTTCCACCTCGTATTCGCCGAACGCAAGGTTGAAAAAATGGGCCGCGGATGTGCCTTGCGTGGGCAAGACGGCGTTATAGTTCACGCGCGCGGAAGAGAGGTGAACGGCAGCCGTAGCATCGAGAGGATTTCCGTGGTGGTCACGGACGAAGATGTCGAGATCAAACACAGGAGTGTTCACAGGATTGAAAGGTGATTCGGCAGTTGGCGTGACAGGGTGCTGACCCCAGAGAGGAACCGACAAGAGAACAAAAGCAAACCCCAACGCCGCGACACGAACCAGCGTCAGCGAACACAGAAACCTGGCGGGCATTCCGGGCCGCTCCCTCCGCTAAAAACACACACGCACATTAAGCATACGCTGAGGTGGGTTCAAGGGGAAGGCAAGTGCACGTAAATGTTGCAAGCTGTTAGCAAGATCAAAGATAGGAAGGGAGCCAGAAAGAACCGGTTTGCCGGGGTCAAATGAGGGAACTGCGAGGATTGAACCTATAAAGTGACACCGGTGTATGGCAAAATTATTATCCCGAGGCTGGCTCAGGATTCTCCTGTCCAGGCCCCTGGGTGCCTTGCTTTTACAGTGCTGCGGGAATATACTGACTCTTCGCTCTGAAACGGGTCGCACCATCGCGTGGGCGCAAGCCCACTTTTTTGTTGCCGCCGGTGGGAACGAGCTTGAGACCGGCTTAGGCCGGGGAGTCTTCGCGTGAATTTGGAAAAGGTCCGCGAAGCCGCCGAACGGGTAGCACGTTCGGAGGGCTTGGAAGTCGTGGATGTCGAATGGAAGATCGGTAAGCAGCGCTTCCTCCGGGTATACATCGACCGGGTGCCGTCGGCGAAGCCCGTGGAAGCGGCTGAGGGCGGTACGCCGCCGGACCCCTTCCCCAAGATCAGTCACGCGGATTGCCAGCGGGTCAGCCAGCAGTTGAGCGTGATTTTGGATGTGGAGGAACTGGTACCCGGTCCGGGCTATATCCTGGAAATCAGTTCGCCAGGAATGGATCGCGCGCTGAAAAAGGCCGGGGATTTCGAGCGCTTCACGGGCCGCCTGGCGAAGATTACGACGAACGAGCCCACCGGCGAGGCCAAGTTTTTTGAAGGGCGGTTGAAGGGATTCGCGGAAGGAAAAGTCCGCATGGAGTTGAAGGGCAAGGAAGCACAAGTGGTGGAAATACCCTTGGAGACGATTCGAAAGGCCAACTTGGTGGTGGAATTTTAGGAACAGGAAATGGCGAATCTTCTTTATCAACAAATTGAGATGCTCAGCCGGGAGAAGCATATCGAGCCGGCGGTGGTGATTTCCGCCATCGAAGACGCCATGGTCGTTGCGGCTCGCAAGTTTTACAAGACGGAAGAGGACTTGCGCGCGAAGTTCAACGCGGAATCCGGCCAGGTGGACGTGTTTTCGGTGCTCACGGTGGTCGAGGAAGTGGCCGACCCCAAGCGGGAAATCAGTGTTGCGGATGCAAAAAAGAAAAATCCGAACGCCGAAGTAGGCACGGAAATCCTGACTATCAAGCCCACGGACGTGCTGGGGCGGATCGCGGCGCAAACCGCCAAGCAGGTGATCCTGCAAAAGGTGCGGGAAGCGGAACGCGACACCATTTACAACGAGTATCACACCCGCACGGGCGAACTGGTCACCGTGATCGTGAAGCGGGCGGAAGGCCCGGACCTGATCGTGGACATGGGGCGAACGGAAGCGCGTTTGCCGAAGCGCGAACAGTCCAAGCTGGAAACCTACAACATCGGCGAACGCCTGCGCGTGGTGATCCGCACCGTGGACCGGGCGGCGAAGGGTCCGCAGGTCATCGTATCGCGTGCGGATGCGGCGCTGGTGCAGCGGCTGTTTGAGATGGAAGTGCCGGAAATTTATGACGGCACGGTGCAAATCCGTGCGGCGGCACGGGAAGCGGGCGAGCGCACGAAGGTGGCGGTAGCCAGCCGCGACAAAGACGTCGATCCCGTGGGTGCCTGCGTGGGCATGAAGGGCATGCGCGTGCAATCCATCATCCGCGAATTGCGCGGCGAGAAGATCGACATTATTCCCTACAACGAAGAGACGGTGGCTTTTGCGCAGAAGGCCCTGAGCCCGGCCAAAGTGACGCGCGTGCAGATCGTCGATCCGGAGACCAAGAAACTCGAAGTGATCGTGGAGGATTCGCAACTCTCCCTGGCCATCGGGAAAAAGGGCCAGAACGTCCGCCTGGCCAGCAAGCTGATTGGCTGGGACATCGACATCAAGAGCGAAGAAGAGAAGCGTCGCGAGATCGAAGAGCAGATGACGGCGCTGACCACGGCGGTGACGTCACTGACGGTGCTGGCGGGCGTCGGGCCGAAGACCATCGAGAAGATCGAAGCGGCGGGAATTACTTCACTGGAAAAGCTCGCCGGGATGACGCCGGAGCAATTGATGGAAATTCCGGGCATCGGCGAAAAGATGGTGGACAAAATTTATCAAGCGGTGAACCGCTTCTACGAAAGCGGAGACACCGCGGCGGCGACACCGGCGGAAGCCGCTGCGGAAGGCGCCGAAGCAGCCGAAGCTGCGCCGGCAACAGAAGCCGAAAGCGCAAGTGAAACAGCCAGCGAAGCCAGCGCCGAACCCGGGGCCGAACCCGGGGCGCAAGCCGCCGCCGAAACAAAATCTGATGCCGAAGAACCTGCCGCCGAGGCTACCTCCGCGGCCGCTGCCTCCGCGGAAGCGCAAGCTCCGGCGAAACAGCAGGAAGAGAAAAGTTCCTAACGAAGCATGAGCGACGCATCCCAAGTCCGCATCAATGAGCTCGCCCGCGAACTCGAGGTCAAGGCTAAAGCCATCATTGACCTTCTTGCGGGGTTTGGCGTAACGGAAAAGAAAACACACTCCAGTTCGATCACCGTCGAAGTTGCGGAGAAGGTCCGGCACCATTTGAAGGGTGTTGCCGACGCCGAAGCAGCAGCCGATGCGGAACGCGCCGCGAAAGAATCGGCGGCAAAAGCGGCGCAGAGGCGGCCCGTGCTGCATGCAGCGACCGCGGCTCCGGCGAAACCCGTGGTACCCGTCGCGGGTGCGCCTGCAGCACATGCACCCGCGGCACATGCCCCCGCAGCCCATCCGGCGGCTCCGGCTGCGCCGAAAGCAGTTCCAACGACTCCGGCTGCTGCGCCGGCCCCCGCCGCGCCTGTTGCGCGGCCAGCGGCTCCGGCAGCACCCACAGCAGCGCCAGGTCCTGTGGCAGTCAAACCAGTGGCACCTGCGGTTGTTTCCGCGCCTTCTGCCGCTCCAAGGCCTACGCCCGCGCACCCGCACCGGCCTGCCGCTCCTGCGGCACAACCGGCAGCAGCGCGTACGGCCCCGAGTGGCGCGCCACCGGCAGGACGTCCAGCGCAGCCCGGCACGCAACCAATGGCAGCGCGCCCAGCGGCCGCAGCTCCTGGTGCGCCAGCACGCACACAAGTTCCTTCCCGCTCGATGCCCACCGGCAACCGCGGGCCAGTTCCCGGCACGGTGCCGGGCAGCGGCCAGCGCCCGAGCGGCCCACGACCCGGACAGCCGATGCGTCCGCAGCAGTCAGGACAGGGTGGGCGACCATATACCTCGCGCCCTGGCAGTCCAGGTGGACCGGGCGGAACAGGCCGTCCATTTGGGCAGAGACCTGGAGCGGTGCCGACGGGATCGCGTCCCGGCTCGCGCGCACCCGGTCGGCCAGGGATGTTGCCGCCATTTCCAGAGAGGATGCCGGTGAAGGCGGAGCCTGGCAAACCGCTTTATGCGCGGAGGCCAACGCAGCGCCAGCGGCCCATGGCGGACAAACGGGAGATGGAAGGCGAGCGCAAACTGCATCCGACGCGGCAACGCCAGGGTGCGGGTGGCCGCGGCGTGGCCGCAGCGACGATTGCGCCGCCGGAACCGCGTGCGCCCCGTGAAGTGACGCTGACGGAAGGCATCACCATCCGCGAATTGGCGGAGAAGCTGGACATCCGCGCGAAGGATTTGCTGAAGACCTTGCTGGATCGCGGTGTCTTCGCGAGCATCAACCAGGCGCTGGATGTGCCGACAGCAACAGGCCTGGCGCAATCATTTAATGGCGTGGTCAGCGTGGTGTCCTTCGAAGAAGAAATGGTGTTGGAAGTTGCGAAAGAAGAGACCCAGGAAAACCTGAGGCCGCGGCCGCCGGTGGTTACGGTAATGGGCCACGTGGACCACGGGAAAACCAGTTTGCTTGACGCCATCCGGGAAGCGGACGTCGCCGGGGGCGAGGCGGGCGGCATCACGCAGCACATCGGCGCGTACAAGGTGCAGGTGCAAGGGAAGAACGTGGTGTTTGTGGACACGCCGGGCCACGAAGCGTTTACGCGCATGCGGGCGCGCGGCGCGAAGGTGACGGACATCGTGGTGCTGGTGGTGGCCGCGGATGACGGCGTCATGCCGCAGACGCGCGAAGCCATTGACCACGCGAAGGCCGCAAATGTGCCGATTATCGTGGCGGTGAACAAGATTGATAAACCGGAAGCGCAGCCGGAGCGGGTGAAGCGGCAGCTAACGGAGCTGGGGCTGATGCCTTCGGAATGGGGCGGCGACACGGAAGTCGTGGAGGTCTCGGCGAAAAAGCGCCAGAACCTCGAGAAGCTGCTGGAGATTATTCTGCTGGTGGCGGACCTGCGCGAGTTGAAGGCGAATCCGGACGCGCCGGCGAGCGGTACGGTGTTGGAATCGCGTATGGACAAGGGCCGCGGCCCGGTGGCCACGGTCCTCGTGCAGAACGGCACGCTGAACACCAGCGACTTCTTTATCGCGGGTTCCGTGTTCGGCAAAGTGCGCGCGATGTTTGATGAACGAGGCAGACCCGTCAAGACGGCGCCACCTTCGACGCCGGTGGAGGTGCTGGGCTTGCAGGGTGTTCCGGAGGCCGGAGACCACTTCCAGGTGACGGAGGAGGCCAAGGCGCGCCACGTTGTCGAATACCGCCAGTCCAAGCAGCGCGATGCGGCGCTGCGCGCAAGTGCCGGCGGAAGAATCACGCTGGACCAGTTGCACGAGCAGTTGAAAGCCGGCGAGGTCAAGGAACTCCCCATCGTCATCAAGGCGGACGTGCAAGGTTCCGCGGAAGTGCTGGGCGAGATGCTGCCGAAGCTCTCCGATGATCGCGTGAAGCTGAAGATCATCAGCGAGGGCGTGGGAGCCGTAACGGAAAACGATGTGCTTCTGGCTTCCGCGTCAGGCGCCATCATCATTGCCTTCGGTGTGCGTCCAGACCGCAAGGCAGCGGATCTGGCGCAGCAAGAGAAAGTCGATATCCGCACGCACAACATCATCTACGAGGTTTCTGACGAGATTAAAAAGGCCATGGAAGGGTTGCTGGAACCGGTCATTCAGGAGTCCTACCTGGGCCGGGCGGATGTGCGCAATACCTTCCGGATCAAGGGATCGGGAACGGTGGCGGGCTGCTACGTGCTCGATGGGATTATGAAGCGGGACGCGCAGGTGCGCGTGGTGAGAGATGGAACGGTGATCTATACGTCGAAACTGAGCTCCTTGAAGCGCTTCAAGGATGACGCCAGCGAAGTGCGCGCCGGGTTCGAGTGCGGCCTGGGTATCGCCAATTTCAACGACGTGAAGGTGGGCGACGTTCTGGAGTGTTTCAACGTCCAAAAGATCAGTGCTGCCGAAGCCGCAGGCCAGGGCAGCGGGCCCTCCGGCCGCAAGTAGGGCTGGCAGATCGGGAAACAGGGATTCCTGGGGCACACCCCGCACCCAGAGAATTACCTGACAAGGATGAGCGCGCAAGAGGGGAAGCCGCCCCTCCAAATACAAAAGAGATTCTGAAAGAAGCAGACTCGGAGCCGCGTATGCCGGTTGGATTGCTGACGTTGGAACTGCACATCGCCGAAGCTCAATCCTTGAAAGACAAGCGGCAGGTGCTGCGCAGTTTGAAGGATCGCTTGCGGGCGCAGTTTAATGTGGCGGTGGCGGAGCTGGATTTCATGGATACCTGGCAGCGCTCGGTGGTAGGAGTGGTCACGGTATCGAATGAAGAGCAGCACGTCGAAGAAGCGCTGCAGAAGGTTTTGGCGGAGGCGGACCGGCTGTTGGGGCCGCTGGTGGTCGGGCATGCGGTGGAGATATTGTGACTCGGTGCATCGAAATGCGCGCCTCGGGAATGCGTTGTCGGGGAATGCTGATTAGATAACAGGAACTCCGAAGCGGGAAACTCTGAACCAGGCAAGTTACAAAGATGAGCCCTGACCATCATCGTCACGAACGCGTGGGCGAGGAAATCACGCACGAGGTCAATGCTATGCTCGCCGGCGAGTTGAAGGACCCGCGGCTGGAGGGGAGCGTGTCCGTCAGCTATGTGCGCGTGCAGCCGGACATGAAACACGCGCGGGTGTTCGTGAGCGTGGGGAGCGAGAACGCCAGGGAGCAGACAGACGCCATCAAGGCGCTGGAGCATGCGATGGGATACATCCGGCATGAGCTGGTGGAGCGGCTGCAGTTGCGGCGCGTTCCGGAGCTCCACTTCACGCTGGATCTTTCGCAGGAGCATGTGGAGCGCATCGAGCGGCTGCTGAAAGAAGCGAAGAGCGAAAAGCCGCCCAACAAGCCTGAAACCAACTTGTAGATGCGTGAGGGCAGCCGGGGCAGGAGCCTGACTTCCACAATGGAAGAGCGAGAGAGCCGCGGAAGATCGCACTAGAATCAATCCAAATCGCCTGGAAACGAAACACCGAAATCTAAAGCCAACTCCGATTCCGTCATGCCACGCCAACCCAAACCGGCTCCTTTCGATGGAGCGCTCGTCATCAACAAGCCCCAGGGCAAGACTTCGCACGACATTGTCGATGCGGTGCGGCACATGGCGGGGTTCCGGCAAATCGGGCATCTGGGGACGCTGGATCCTTTGGCGACAGGTGTGCTTGTTCTCCTGCTGGGCAAAGCGACCCGGCTGGTGCGGTTTTATGCGGGCCGCCGCAAACGATATGAAGCGGGATTCCGCTTTGGCTTTGCCACGAACACCTATGATTCGGAGGGAGTGGCGCAAAGCCCCGATTGCGCGCCAGTGCTCGAGCGCGAAGTTCTGGAACGCCTGGCAACGGAATCGCTGGGACGCTTTGAGCAGATGCCCCCGATATTTTCCGCCAAAAAAGTCCATGGGCGGCCGGCGTATGAACTTGCGCGAAAAAATCAGGTGGTGGTACTCAAGCCTGCTTCCGTGGAGTTGTTTGAGTACCGCTTGACGGGAATCGAAGGCAGCATCGCGCGCTTCTCGATGGAGTGCTCGTCGGGGACGTATATCCGCTCGCTGGCCCACGACATGGGGCAAAAACTGGGCTGCGGCGCCCATCTCGCGGAGATTACGCGCACGGCGGTGGGCGAGTTTTCGCTGGAACAGGCCATTCCCCTTGAGGAGCTTGCGGAGGACGCCCGCGCAGGGAGACTGGAGAGCAGGCTGATTCCGCTGGAAGGGCTGTTGCCGAATTTTCCGAGTACGCATGTCCTGCCGGTGCTCGAAAAACGCGTGCGCCACGGTGGGAAGTTCAACGTGCTGCTGTCACAGCTCCAGCCAGGCCGGACGGAGCTTCCGCCCGGAGCGACGTCGGAACTCGATGCCGCTGGGCTGGGCGCGCCGAGGCTGCGGGTGTTGAGCCAGGAGAATAAGTTGATCGCGATCGCGGAAGCAGTGGTGCCCCGGACGTACCAGCTGATCGTGGTGTTCGACCCGCTCCCCTAGCATTGCCTCGCGCCCTAAGGCCGCGTGCGCCTCTGATCCCCAACTTCTCCTGCAACACCCGTTCTCGCCGTTGCCGCTGGACCAGGCTTACATCTCCGGACGCGTGGGCGGCGGCTGAGGGATATCGGGCCGCTCGCGCGGATTGGATTGATCCGGCGCCTCTTGAGGATTCGGTACGGGCACCGGAGGCTGGCCCGGCGGAGGAGCGGGTAACTCGCCCGTTGGTTGGGCGGGCTCCGGCGTGGGTTGAGGCGGCTCCCGAGGAGGCGCCAGGGGCACGTTGGCGCCGCTGGAACCGCGGCCACTGGTATCGCCGCGACCCGCGTAAATATCGTGACTTTCGCGGAAGGGCAAACGCACGCGGCGGGGAGTAATCAGGATAAGCAGTTCAGAATTCGTGAAGGAGTTGGTGTGCACACCAAAGGCGTAGCCGGCGCCGGGGATTTGAGCAAAGCCGGGAAGCCCGGTGATGGTGCGGGTCTCTTCCAGGTCCAGCAAGCCGGTAAGGATGGAAGTTTCGTCTTCCTTGAGGCGGACCACCTGCGTGAGCGTGCGGCTGGAGATGACCGGAATGCCGTTGACGCTCGACCCCGCAAGGGCCTTGATGTCGAAATCGAGTTGCAGGGTGACTTCCTTGTTGGGATGAAGCGTGGGAGTGGCCTTCACTTTCAATCCGATGTCCTGGTATTCCGAACCCGGGTAGGGTTGTTGGGTGAGGGCCGGATTGGAGATCAGGCTGGTGGGGCTGGTGAGCAAGGTTACCAGGCCATCCGTGACTTGCCCGGAGACCAGCGGGATATCGTTGGCCACCACGATGTCCGGAAAAGTGCTGCTGGTGAAATCGCCCGCGAGGAGTGCGACGGGATTTGTACCTGCAGCGGGCTCGAGAGCGCTGACCAGAAGCCCGCTGCCCGCATCCACAAAAATGGAGACGGCGTCCGCGCCGGAATCGGCGATGGCAACTCCGCTGGAACCTTCCAGGAAGCTGCCGATCGCGACCGCGTTGGGTGTAGTGCCCACAGTGATGGGCGTTTGTGTCGAAAAACTGAAGGTGCCGTCGCCATTGCCGAGTAGGACGGAGATGGTGCCATCGGCCTGATTCGCGACGACCAGGGCCGGGCCGGTGCTGGCGCTCAAAGTTCCCGAAGCAATGGCCACGGGAGTAGTGCCAACGGTGATGGGCGATTTCGGAAATTCGGTGAATGTGCCGTTGCCATTGCCTTTGAGTACGGTCACCGTATTGCTGGCCTGGTTGACGATGGCGAGGTCCTGAATGCCGTCGCCATTGAAATCAGTGATGGTAACTGCTACGGGGCCTTGTTCGGAATTAGCCACAACATTGGGAAGTGCGAACGGCGAACCCTTCACTTGGGTGAATGTGCCGTCCCCGTTGCCGGTAAACACGGAGTAGGAGTTGTCGGCAGAATTGGTGACCACAAAGCCGAGGTTGGTGTCGGTATTCGTGTTGATCTGGCCAACGGCAATAGCCGTGGGCTTTCTGCCGACGATGTAGGAGGTGGAACTAGCGGGGTTGGTGAACGTGCCATCCCCATGGCCGAGGAGAACGGTGACCGCATTGGTGATCTGCGACGCGACGAGCAAATCGGGATACGAATCGGTTGTTGTGTTGAAGCTACCAACCGCCAGGGCCGCAGGGATCCCTGCGCCCCCTTGCGTGGCGGTGATCTGCGCGGTGCCGGCGCTGACGCCGGTGGCGACGCCGCTGCTTGCATTGATAGTTGCGGCGGAAGTGTTGGAAGAAGCCCAGAGGACAATGCCGGAGATGTCCTGGGTGGTGCCGTCGCTGTAGGTGCCGGTGGCGGAAAACTGTTGCGTCGCGCTCAGCCCGATGGTTGGGGCTGCGGGAGCGACGGCAATGGATTTGAGGGTTGCCGTCGTGACCTTGAGCGGTATCAAGGCGCTGGAGACGGTGCCAAGCTTCGCCGTGATTTGCGTGGTGCCGGCCGTGAGGCCGCTGGCCAACCCGGTGCCTGCGCTGATCGAAGCCGTGGCGGGCACGGAAGAAGCCCAGGTCACGCTAGTGGTGATATTTTCCGCGCTGAGGTCGCTATAGGTTCCTATGGCCGTAAATTGCTGCGTGGTGCCCAGGGCAATCGAAGGCGTTGCCGGGGACACGCTGATGGATTGCAAAGTGGCAGACGTTATGTTCAGCGGCACGGCTGGGCTGCTGATACTCCCTAGCGAAGCCGTGATGTTTGCCGTACCCGCCTGTTGCCCAAGAGCGATTCCCGTGACCGGGTTGATCGCCGTGATCGAAGTGTTGGAGGAAGACCAGGAGACAGCGTGCGTGATGTCCTCAGTGGTGCCGTCGCTGAAAGTGCCTGTGGCCGTGAGTTGCAGGGTGGCTCCCTTGGCAATGGAAGAGTTGGCGGGTGTGACGGTAATAGAGGCCAAAGTGGCCGCGGTCACGGTGAGATTCGCGGCAGGACTCGTAATGCCCAGGGAGGAACCCGGGGCTCCTCCTGCCAAGAGAAAGGGTGAGCCAGTTGCCTGGGCAAATTGGGAAACGGAGTTGGGTCCCTGATTCAGAAGAATGGTGATGGAATTGTCCGCTTGGTTGAGGACCGCGAGATCCTGTGTGCCGGCGTCGCGAAAATCGGCGGTGACGAGAGCGACGGGAGATTGGCCGACAGTGAACTGCTGCGTTGGGATTGTGACGCCCGTTCCGCCGGGATTGCCAGTGAAACCGGTGCTGCCCAGGCTGCCGGAGAGTAAGGAGAGTGTGATGGGGTAGCGGTCACCCACGAAGAAGGTGGCCGGCTTGCCGTCTTGCGCGCGGAGCAGAACCTGCCGCCCGCTGTGTACCAGCGAAAGGGCTTGAGAGAACTGGGCGGAAGCCGTGGGCAGCGTCAGCAGGAAAGTGGATTTTCCACCGCCAAGTGCGACCAGAGCCGGAATAGCCGAGGCCAAACTGGTAATGCCAGTCGCGGAGGCGGCGCCGGCTGGGCCGCCGAAGATGGTTGCCAGCAGGGTCAGCAAAGCGGTGAGACTGGGCGCGCTCCTTACCTGCTGAATGAGGGTTGGCGGAATTGCAGTCATGGTGACACTGGAAGGCGGCGTGATCCCGAGGTTTGAACCGAGGGTGCGGTCCACTTCAAGAAGATCGATTTCCAGAAGAACTTCGCCATGAGCGTGCTCCAACTGCCGGATGATCTCTCCGGCCAGGCGCACGCGTGGCACCGTGTCACGGATGGTCAAGGAGCGGGATTCAACGGACTGCTGGATGTGTTGCGAGCCGGTAATTTCGCGAACGATGCGGTAGAGCTCGGTCATTTCGGAGGCTTCCAGCGAGACGGGGAAGCGGAAGGTCTCTTCGATTTCGGGTTCGTACTGCTTGCGCTTTTCGGCGGTATCGGCGAACACGAACATGAGCTTCGGATTGACTGTGCGCCAGGAGGTGCCCGATTCCAGTGTGAGCACCTTCATCGCGGTATCGAAATCGACGTTTTCAAGGTGCAGGCGCGCATTGCGCGCGGGTAGCTCGGTGTCGAAGCTGGCCTTGATGCCGTAGGCGGAGGCGATCTGCTCGTAGGCGCTGCGGAGATCGCCGCGCAGGTTGAAGCTGCGGGTGACTTTTTGCGGCTGGAGGACGGGCAAACCCGCGGGAGGTTCTTCGCGCTGAAGTTCCTCTTTTTCGTCGCCACGCGCCTGAAGTTGCCGCAAGCGTTCTTCAACAATGGTATTGCTCGGATCAATGCTCAAAGCCGCACCGAGTTCCAGTGTGGCGGCCTGGAAGTTTCCGTCGAGGCCCAGGCGTTCAGCGTTGTCCACGTGGGCGCGAACCAGCTTGGAGCGCAAGGCCGCGGCCTTACTCACGATGGTGACATCAAACGGGGCGTAGCGTGCCGCCTCTTCGTACGCCCGCAGGGCCCCTTCGTCATTGCCGGCGGCTTCGGCTTTGGCAGCGAGCTCGGCGAGTTTTTTTGCGAGTTTTGGGTCGGGTTTCACAATGGCGAACGGATCTTGCGCGAGTTTGCCGCCAGAGGCGCCGGTTTGCGCGGGCAGTTGCGCACACAGGAGCAGCCCGGAGAGCAAAAGCGAAAGAGCAGGGCGCAAGGTGGCAGCGAGCATTCTCATGGTTAGACGTAAACAACCATTCTACCGTGAGGAAAGGGAAGGAAGGGTGAGCTTGACGAGGGAAAGGGGGAGGGGTAAACTAAAATGTTGTTGCAAGTGATTTTCAACTGGAGAACCCGTGCTCTCCGCTTTTCTCATCGCCCTTCGTGAAGGCGTCGAAGCGGCTCTGGTCGTCGGCATCATCCTGGTCTATCTGTCGCGCACCGGGCGCGCCCACCTGGCGCGCTATGTTTGGGGCGGGGTGGCCAGTGCTGTGGCGCTAAGTCTTGCGGCTGCAATTGCTTTGGAGCGATTCCAGATCAGCGAAGACGGCTTTGAAGGGTTGCTCTTGCTGGTGGCTGCTGTCTTTGTGGTCACCATGATCTTCTGGATGAATCGCGTGGCGCGGCACCTGAAGAAGGAAATTGAGCAAAAGGTGGAGAGTTACGCCGAGCGGGCGGGCAAGGCTGCGGGGTGGGGTATCGCGCTATTCGTTTTCCTGATGGTGTTGCGCGAAGGAGCGGAACTCGCGCTGATCCTGCGCGCGGTGGAGATGTCCACCGAAGGGCTGCAAACGTGGATTGGCACCGCCGTGGGAATTGGCGCGGCGGTAGCGTTGGGAGTGTTCTTTTTCAAGGGGACGCTGAAGGTGCCGCTGCACCGGTTTTTCGCGGTGACCAGCGCGATCCTGGTGCTCGTGGCGATTCAACTGGCGGTAACGGGTTTGCACGAATTGAGCGAAGCGCGCTGGCTGCCTTCGAGCAAGGCGGAGATGGCGGTGCTGGGGCCGATCGTGGCCAATGAGTTGTTTTTCTTTGTTTTTGTCTTTGGCGCTGCGGCGTTGATGATTTTCCGCGAGTGGCAATCGGCCTCGCATGCTAAGGCGGCGATCGCGCCAATGAATGACGCGGAGCGGCGCCTCCTGGAAGCGCAGAATCGGCGGCAGCGCCGCTGGATGATTGCGGCTGCCGCGATGAGCCTGAGCGTGATCCTGGCGTTGACGGCCGATTTTATTTACGCGCGCGTGAATGCGGCTCCGGTGCAGGCACAGCCCGTGGAAGCGGTGAACAATCTTGTGCGCATTCCGATGGCGGGAGTGCAGGATGGCAATCTGCACCTGTTTTCGATCAACGTGAATGGGCAGGCCATCCGTTTCCTGGTGATCAAGAAGCCGGGGGGCTACGGCACGGCGCTGGATGCCTGCCTGATCTGCGGCGCGGACGGCTACCGGCAAGAGGGGCAGAACGTCATTTGCCGGCATTGCGCGTCGGCCATCTACATTCCTTCGATCGGGCAAAAAGGCGGGTGCAATCCCATCGGTTTCGCATCACATGTTGATGGCGACACAATCGTGATTGATGTTTCGGCGCTGAGCAAAGCCGCGGAGGAGATTCCGCGGTAGGCAAGCAGCAGTCGTTTTTGGCAGGTTGCTGAAAAACTCTTTTTCTCTAGGAGGCCGGGGCTTCAGAGTCTGTGTGATTACCCGCGTTTTTCGGGAGGGCACGACCTCGCAGCTTGCGGAAAAGGTCGTTTCTTTAGGAGGCCGGGGCTTCAGCCCCGGCGTAAAGCCCTTACAACCAATGGGCTTTAGCCCCTGAAGAAAGCTGTTCCGGCGTCTTACAGCACCTTGTTGCGCAGATGCGGCTCCGGAAGTCTTCTGCAGCAGAGAAAAACGCCTGCCGTTGCAAAGCTGCAAGAGAAGGTTTCTCCTCTCGACGCTCCAGGGAATGAGAAGCGATTGTTGGTTCTGAACGGACACAGAATTTCTGACCAGGTGAAATGTTCCTTCGACTTGTAGCGGATTCTTTTACACGCCGGCCACGCCGTAAGTTGCTGACCATGGCCGCGCTCGCGCTGGGCATGGCCGTGGCCACGGCGGCGCTGAGCGTGTCCCTGGACGTGGGCGACCGTCTGGCCCAGGAATTCCGCAGCCTGGGAGCGAATCTGCTGGTGACACCGCAGGCGGATTCGTTGCCGCTCGAGATTGGCGGCGTGGATTACCGCCCAGCAAACGCGGGGGCGTACCTGCCGGAAGCCGACCTCGGCAAACTCAAAACGATTTTCTGGCGATTCAACATCATGTCGTTCGCGCCAATCCTGGACGTGCCCGTGGAGGCGTGGTCCCCTGCGTCAAAGAATTGGTCGAGTCCTGGAGTGGCGGACAAAGCTACGCTCATTGGGACGTGGTTTGATCGCGCCGTTCCCATACCCGACGGCACGACTTACGAAACAGGGATCGAAAAGACGAACCCCTGGTGGCATGTGGAAGGGAAGTGGTTCAAGGACAACTCCACGGAGTGTGTCGTTGGGGCGGGATTTGCAAAGAAATTTGGCGTGAAGGCGGGCGACGCCCTGCATGTGACCTCGACCGACAAGGCGATCGGGATGGTGATGGACGTGGTTGGCATCTTGACGACAGGCGGGCCGGAGGACGATGCCATCGTCGCTTCGCTTGCCACGGCACAACAACTGGCCAACAAACCGGGACAATACCGGCGGCTATATGTGAGCGCGCTGACGAAGCCGGAAGATGCGTTCGCGCGAAAAGATCCCAAGACCATGACGCCGGCGGAGTTCGACACGTGGTACTGCACGCCGTATATCAGCGCGATTGCGCTGCAAATCAGCGAAGAGCTGAAGGGAACGGACGTGCGCGTGATCCGCCGCGTGGCCGAAGGCGAAGGCAACATTCTGACGCGCGTGCGCACGCTCCTGTGGCTGGTGACGTTCGCGGCGCTGCTGGCCTCGGCGTTGGCGGTGGGAGCATCGGCCGCCGCATCGGTGATCGAACGGCGCACGGAGATTGGCCTGATGAAGGCGCTGGGTGCAAGCTCGGGACTTGTGGGTGTGTTGCTGGCCGCGGAACAGTTGCTGCTGGCGTTTGTGGGAGGCGGAATCGGATACGCGGTGGGCATTGTATTGGCGCGTTTGCTCGGCGAACGGATTTTCGGGTTTGCCCCGGCGCCCAAGCTCTTTGTGCTCCTGATTATTCTTGGGCTCGCGGCACTGATTACTCTATTGGGCAGCGCGTTTCCGCTGCGCCGGGCTTCGCGCTACGATCCGGCGCCAATTCTGCGAGGCGAATGATGCCAACCACCGCAATGTTCTGGCGGATTGTGCGGCGGCTGCTGACCGCGAATTATGCCCGGCTGTTCGTGATACTGCTGGCGCTGGGAGCGGGCGCGGCGGTGACTTCGGCGCTGCTGAATCTGCAAATTGACGCCAAGCGGCGGTTGACCACGGAATTTCGCGCGCTGGGAGCGAATGTGATCGTTGCCCCGCGCGACGCGGGCACGGACGGAAATGGCGCGACGCTGGACGAGGCAGTGCTGGGGCAGCTACCCGCGCATCACGAAGGCAAGCCGGTACCGGCGGTAGCTTTTCTCTATGTGATCGGGGAAATCGCCAAGGCAGGAGAGATTCACTTCGAGCCTGCGGTGATCGCAGGCACGCAAGGCCACGGCTTGACCGAAATTCGCCCGGGCCGCAGGAGCGAATACGTCGCGGCATTGGAGAGCGATCCGGAGGCATGCGAAATCGGCGCCAAAGCCGCCACGCAATTTGCGGTGCACGCGGAAGATTCGCTGCAGCTTCGGAATGAGGGACGCACTGCGGCCTGCAAGGTGTTTGCAGTGGTAGCCACGGGCGGGGCCGAAGACACGCAGCTTTTCACGCGCCTCGGCACCGCGCAGTCACTTGCGAATCTGCCCGGTCGCATCAGCTTGATCCAACTCAGCGTGACGGGCACCCCCGATTCGTTGAACCATTTCATCGCCCATCTCGGGCAGAGCCTTCCGGGAGTAGATGTACGCGGCATCAAGCAACTCGCCGAAGCGGAAGGCCGCATCTACAACCGCATCAGCGGCCTGCTTTCCGCGACGGTGATTCTCGTGCTCATTTTGACCTCGCTGTGCGTGATGGCGGGCATGAGCAACGTAGCCATCGAGCGCAAAAACGACGTCGGCCTGATGAAAGCCATTGGCGGGTCAGTGCGGCGCGTGGTGCGGCTGTTCCTCGCCGAAGCCATTCTCATGGGGATTGTCGGAGGCTTGGTGGGATCGGCGATCGGATTGCTCGTATCCATCTGGCTGGGAAAAGCGGTGTTTGGTGTGGCTGCACAGCCGCGCTGGATTGTGTATCCTTTTTCTGTGGCCATCACCGTGATTGTTTCCATTGCCAGCGCGTTTCCGTTGCGGCGGCTGGCCAGCATACGTCCCGCGTCGGTATTCCGAGGTGAAGCGTGAGCACCCAGGTGGTGATCGAATCGCTGGTGAAGGAATACGGGACGCTCCGCGCGCTGGACGGCATCTCCGTAAAAATCCAGGCGGGCGAGTGGGTGGCGCTGATGGGCCCGTCGGGCTCCGGCAAAACCACGTTGATCAATATTCTTGGCGGACTGGATGCGCTGACTTCGGGCCACGTCGTCGTGGATGGAGTGGATCTGGCGAACCTCGGCGAAAGCGAGCTGGTGCGCTACCGCGCGGAGAAGATCGGGTTTGTGTTCCAGCAGTTTCATCTGGTGCAATACCTAACCGCGCTTGAAAACGTGATGCTAGCGCAATACTTTCACAGCGTCACGGACGAAGCGCAGGCCGCCGAAGCGCTGAAACGCGTGGGGCTCAGCCACCGCATGACCCACCTGCCTTCGCAACTCTCCGGTGGCGAGCAGCAGCGCGTGGCCATCGCGCGGGCGCTGATTAACCAGCCGAAGCTGATCCTTGCGGATGAGCCGACGGGAAACCTGGATGAAGCGAACGAGGAGATCGTGCTTGCGTTGTTCCGCGAGCTGCACAGTGCGGGGCACACGATCCTGATGGTGACGCACGATCCCGATATCGCGCAGCAGGCGGACCGGCGCATCGAGCTGGCGCACGGGCACCTGGCCGTGGACCAGCGCGTGTCCATGGACGATGGCATCCACTTCGATCACTTGCTCGAGCAAATCTGGGTGTGCGGCGAGGAAGGGAACAAGGCGGACGTCGAGCACATCCGCACGCCCGGTGGAGTGGATCCCGTGCGCACGCTGGCGCGAATGGAAGATCTGCAACTGGTGCGCGTGCAGGATCATGAGGTGCAACTGACCGAACGAGGCGAGAGCCGCGCGCGCGACGTGGTCAGGCGTCACCGCCTGGCCGAAAGATTGTTCAAGGATACGTTCCGGATTGACGATCACGAGGCGCACACCCAGGCCTGCAAGTTCGAGCACATCATCAGCCCGGAACTCGACCAACGCATCTGCTCTTTCCTGGGCCATCCCACCACGTGCCCGCACGGCAACCCCATTCCTCCTGGCGATTGCTGCAATCACAAACCTAAGGAAGACGCCCACTGATCCCGCTGCTGTAGACTTTGGAGTGCGGCGGCTTGCTGCCGCTTTTACGCTGTACGCAACTCCGCGAAAGTGCTTTTCTCAAGGAGCGGTCGGTCTTTAGACTGGTAAACGGGTTTCGGATTTCAGGATTATTCGTTCCGGCGGTAAACTGTTAACGAAAAACTTAGTACTGAGAACTGAAAACTCTTCCGCCATGCCTATACCAATCGACCAGCGCAAAAAACCCACGGCCGTGAAAGTTCACGTGAAGACCGGCGCGGGTGTGGACATCACGTGGGCCGACGGCCACGAGAGCCACTTCGATTTTCCCTATCTCCGGGACAATTGCCCGTGCGCCACGTGCAACGACGAGCGCGGAAAGAAACAGACCTTTGCGGGGAGCAATCCCGCGCCCTCGGCCGTGTTGCCGATGTTCAAGCCCAAGCCGCGCGCGCAATCGGCCACGCAAGTGGGCAATTACGCCATCCAGATCAACTTCAATGACGGCCACTCCACCGGCATTTTCAGCTACGACTATCTCCGCTCGATGTGCCCCTGCGCGGATTGCGCCAGGGAATTTCGCAGCGCCACCACCTAACCGGACTTTCTCGCGACATGCAATTCTGCCCGCTCTGCAAACAACATGGCACCCTGTCATCCTGAGCGCCGCCGCCTCTTGCCTTCGTAGGGGCGCGGGACTCTTTACCCTGAGTTGCGAAGGGCTGCGCCCCATGTCCGCAATCGCTCGGGGTCTTGGCTCCCCGCCCCATTTGGAGTGCGGCGGCTCGCCGCCGCTTTTACGGCCGCCCGCCCCGTCGACAAACCATATTTCCTCCGCCCGCCGACCCGTATCACAATCACTCCTGCTTGCCCCGGTCTTCGAGGGGAGCCTCGAAGGGTGGCCGTCCCGGAGTGGAGGTACGGTTCTCCATCGCACGTTTTTTGTGCGATGAATCCCTCTTCAACTTCGGATTTGCGGCTTAATTAACCGGCGGCTCCAAGCTCTTCAATTTTTCCTGCACGCCCGCTGCGGCCTTTGAATTCGGCTGCAATTGCAAATATTTCTCATAGGCCTGCCGGGCCTCGCTCTTCTTCCCCAATTGTAAATACGCATCTCCCAGATTCAAGTACGCGATGGCGCGATTGGGGTCCAGGGCGATTGTTTTTTGGAACCACTCAATGGCCTCGACATACAGACCCAGCCTGAACAGCGCGAAGCCCGAATTATTCGCGAACAACGCGCTGTCCGGCTTCATTTGCGCGGCTTGCTTGAATTTCTCCGCAGCCTCGCTGTACTTTTTCTCTTTGTACAGCCGCATGCCCTCATCGTTTGTAGCCGCGGGGACGTCCTTGACGCCAGCCACGCCGGCCTCCGCGCCTGCCGCGGGCGTCGCGCCAGTCTTGCCAGCCTGCTGCCCCTCTTGAAGTTGCGCTTGCGCCGCCGCCAACTGCTTCTTCAGTTCGGCGTTCTGCGCGGCCTCTTTGCGGATTTGCTCGCGCAATTGTTCCAGTTGCGTGTTCAGCTTGATTCCCTCATCGCCGAGTTGCGCCGAATTCTCATTCAAAAATTCCGTCTCGTGATTCAGCTCGAAAATAAAATCGCCGCCCTCGCTTCCGGGGAGGTTCCCAAACGCCGGTGTCTGGTGAGACAGCGCTGACACGGCTGGGGTAACGTAGGCCGCCAGTTCCGTTGCGGTGACCACGCCATCGCCATTCAAATCCGCGCGCCCGTCGAGCCCTTGCAGCAGCGTCCACGTAAAAATCGAGTGGCCGTTCGGACCGTTGTCCGCCACTTGCTGGTCCATGCCGCCCGCGGTGAACATTTGCCGCGCCGTCCGCCGGGAAATTTCCAGCAGATAATTGCCCAGGCCCAGCGTTCCCCCGCCGCGCGTCAGCGCCAGGCCGCTGTAGCAGGAGTCCATCACGAACAGGACGTGTTTCGCGGGAATGGCCTCCGCAATATCCTGAAAATTCGTCATCGAAATGGCCTGGCCTTCGTAATTCGTCAAGTCCGCGTCCACGGGAATGATGTAGCCCAGGTCGCGTCCGGAGGCCAAATGCCGCGTGGCTCCATGCCCCGCGAAAAATACGAACACGCGATCCTCGCGCTTCACCAGATCGGGATTGCCGAGTTTATCTCCCAAGAGCGACAAAATGCTTTGCCGTGTCGCTTCCTTGTCCAGCAGCAGAAAAGTGTGATCTGGCTTGAAATTATATTTCTTGATGAGCAGATCGTGCACGCTTTGCGCGTCGTTCGCCGCGTAACTCAGTTTCGGCCAGGTCTCGTAAGCGTCGATGCCGATCACCGCGGCCCAGCTTTCCCGGTAGATCGATGCCGGAGCCACCTGGGCCTGCGCCGTCTCCAGCCCGCGCGTTCCCTCCACGGCGAAGGCGCTGCCGTTCCAGGAGGCAAACTGAAATCCATCCTTCTGCAGCGTCTCAATCAATTGCGGCAGCACTTCCAGCGTCACTTTGTGAATGTCGTGGAACAAGATGATCCCGTGTCCCTGTTTTTCCACTTCTTGCAGCACGCGCTGGGCGATCGAGTTGGGCATGGGATCGGCCCAATCCTCTGAATCCACGTTCCACAAGATCGCCTTCATTTTGTCGCTTTGTACCTTGGAAAGAATGCCCGCGTTGATCGCGCCGTAGGGCGGCCGAAACAGCACCGGCGGTTCCTTCAAAATTGCTGTCAGCAGCGCGCTGGTGGTTTCGATCTCTTTCGTGTAACCCGCCTCATCCATTTTCGGCAGCACCGGGTGGCTGTAGCTGTGATTTCCCAGCGTCGATCCCTGCGCGAGGATGCGCGTGCTGACCGCGGCCGTCGCGGTGAGCTTGGCGTTGGCATCCGTGGTTTCCGGGCCAAGGTTGCGGCCCACCTGGAAGAAAACGGCCTTCAGTCCATACTTCTTGGGGATCTCCAGGATTTGGTCGGTGTAGCGAGGGTGCGGCCCGTCATCGAAGGTCAGCACCAGCGTTTTCGGCGGCAAGTCCGTTCCAAACACCTCGCCGCTGGCCAGTTTTTTCTTTCCGCCGCCACGCGTCTCGGCCGGCGGAAGTGCCCCTTCGAGATCTTTCAATATTTTCTCGCGCGTATATTTCTGTTGCAGAAAACTGACGTAGCGTTCCCAGGCTTCCCGGTGGACCACCATCCCGCGGGTTTGCAGATTCCCCAGAATTTCGCCGATTTCCTTCTGGTAGAGTGCCTGAATCTGCTCCAGCGCCGCCAGGTCATCGCGAATTCTGCCCTGCAGCTTGGCATTCGCCGCGGTTTCCTTTGCCGCCGCCAGTCCGTCAAGCAAATCCCGGAAGACCAGCTTGTCGGCGTCCCGATAGTCCGGATGGTTTTCCACGCGCTCCAGGAATTCCTCGGCGGGAGCAGTGCGCCCATCGGCGAGGGCTTGGGTGATTTGCTCTTCCAACGCAGCCAGGCGCTCCTGATTTTGTTGGAAGAGGATTTTTCCGGCCGTGGAGGCGCGCTCCTTCACGCCCGGGTCCAGCGCGCCCGCACCGTTCATCAAAACGATAATTTTCCGGTAGTTGGCGACAATCGCGTCGGTGTCTTTCGCAAGCACGGAAGAGGCGTTCGCCTGCCCTCTCGCCGTGCCACACGCGAGCAGGAGAAACGCGACGCCAGCCGCCCAAGACCTGGATATTGGTGCGCTCATGATTCGCCGTCTGTGAAGATTGCTACTCCGCCAAATCATGACTCACACGCGCGCAGAAATCCAGAAGCCCGTGCCGGCGCGTTGCCTGCGTAACTTCCCGCAGGCCGAGTAACGAGTCAGTTTCCGATTACGCGACTCGCTGCCGCTGCCATGGCTCTGAAAATTGCCGCCTGTCAGTTGGAGAGCTTGCCTACCGTGAAGGCGTAGATCAGGGGATCGCCCGAGTCGGGAATGGCGAAAATCACCGCTCCGTTGGTCACAAGCGGAAAGTTTCCTCCATTCAGTCTGCCCGATCCGTCCGAACTGGTGGCGATCATTCCAAGACTCGGCAGGTTGGGAACCGGGCCGGTAGTTTTCTGCGTGGCGATATATTGACCTGTGACGGTGAACGAAAACGCGCCGAGGGATGCTCCGTTGAGCCCGTCCATATCTTCTTGCGTACTCGCGGCGTAATTACCGGGAATATCAGAGGGGACATAGGCAGGCGCACTGGTGGATTGACTAACGACAACCCCGGAACTCGCCTCGCTGTCCGAACCAACCAGGAAACCGGCAATTTCATCGTCGGTGCTGGCAGCGGTGAGATAGACCACCGGCGGCGTTGCTGTGAGCCCGGCAAGGGAGACGCGTCCCGAAGCGGCCTCCACCGCGTAGCTGCCATTCGAGTACGGTGTGTTGGAGTAGGTTCCCGCATCGTTTACGTAAAGGATCGCCGTGGGAATCGCTCCAGCGCTGGTGGCCTTCAACGTGCCGATTTCCGCAAGATTTCCAATGTTGCTCCCGCTCACTTCAAGTCCTTGCGACGCCAGCAGGTAGTAGCCGTTCAGCGCACCTGCCGCATACCTCCTGCTCGAAGCCAGCGCGCGCCCGGAAAGCAACGGGGCAGAGCCTGCCGTGATAGGCGGATCGGTCGAAAGTAAAATGAAATCCGATCCGTTCAGGATGTAGAACGCAAAGTCGAACGTGAGATTCCCGCCGCTAGTCGGAATGGTAAAGGTGCCCGTCCCGCGGCCCGTGGTTGCGTCGATCGCGGAGTTCAGCGTTCCTTTCCCTCCGGTCAGCTCGCCCGATGGCGTTCCCCCTGCATTCAGGTCCGCATATCCCGCGGAAAGCGCGCCGGAAGAATTCGTGAAGGTGCCCGCAATGACCGCGCGGAAATAGCCGGCAGACTCTGCGGCCCAGCCATCCACACCAAACGCATAATTGGGCTGCAGGGAAGTAAGCGAAAAGGCGCTAGGAACCTGCGCGTGAATGAAACCCGAGGCGTTTGTGCCGCCGCCTGTGTTGTCGGATTCGATGATTCTTCCCGTGTGATACAGCGTTCCATCAAATCCGCTCAGACTGAAGGTGAACTGGACGCTGGAAGCCGCGGAGGCCGCAGCGGCGCGTGCTTTGCCGTTCTTGGCTCGAACCCCTGCGCCATGCGCAAAGTCGGGCGTCACTCCCGCATGCTTTGCGCTGACGGCATCCGCGATAGGACCGGAGAAAGTCAGCGACAAACAGCCCAGCGTGGACGAACCGAACGCATACGAACTTGCGGCCAGGTTTACTTGCAACTGTTCGGGGCCGTTGGTGAATCCGTTGTAGTCCACGGTGGCATTTGTGATGCCGCCGCTGCCATTCGGCGTGAAGCTGCCGGCAATGTCGATCGGGTTGCCGCTTCCGTCGGTGCCCTTGACCAGGAACGCGTAAGGGGTCGCGGGCGTCAGTGCGGCCTCGTTGCCGAGCGGTGTGCACGACGCGACCACCGGCGAGCTGATCGTCAAGGTCAGCTTTGCAGGGATGGCCGTCGCGTGGGTGGAGTCGGTGACGGTGAAGACGTAAGGGCCGTAGATGCCGGCCGTCGTCGGCGTTCCCGCAATTACTCCGGCGCTGGTGAGGTTCGCGAGGCCCGGCGGTAGCACGGCACCGGAAGTTTCTGTCCAGGTATAAGGAGGAGTGCCGCCGCTGGCCGCGAGTGTGACCGAGTAGGCTGAGTTGACAATTCCTTGCGGCAACGCGCTGGTGGCGACGGCAGGCGCGCCGTTCGTGATCGTAATGCTGAGGCTTCTTGATGATGCGGTCGCCGCGGCGGAATCCGTCGCCTCGAAAACATAAGGACCAAACGTGCCTGTGGCATTCGGCGTTCCGTTGAAAATGCCGGAGCTTCCCAGCGACACGCCACCCGGCATGGTGCCGCCGGAAGTTTGCGACCAGGTGTAGCCCGGGGTTCCTCCCGTTGCCGTGAGTGATGCTACATAGGGCGTTCCGATGATGCCGTTCGGGAGAGAAGTGGTCGTGACCGCGAGGCGAGTGGAAGCGCTGCTGTGGCAACCCGTTGTTTGGATGCAGGCGAACAGCACAGCAAGAATAAAGGCACAACGGTAACCACCGCGCATGGAGTCTCCCCTGAAGTCTGAATTGGTCCGTGCCGTTCTTCCGCCACTGCGACGACTCGCGTTCCAGTTTTTTCGCAATTGACAGCGCGATACGCGAGGCATTTCCCGCGTACGGCACCCATATAGAATACCGCCGTTCGGCCCAATAAGTATTCCCAGGAGACCACGGAAAGGTTCCCCGGTTGTCCAGGCCGGCTGAAGCCCCTGATAACGCGGAAACCGCAAACTCACCCACCACCCTGAGCCTCGCCAACTAGACTTGATTTAGAAAAGGTGCGAGCATAGAAATCGCAGGTCAAACGCCCTTCTAACGAATGAGCAGCTCTCCCCAAAACCCGGCTGCCCAGAGCCGCCTGGGTAAGGGAATCCCGCGTGTTCTGGTTGCCACAACTGCGCTGCTGAGCTTCATCTCCTTCTGGCGCGCGGCAGCCATCGTGTTGAACGACCTCGCTTCCTCGGCCTACTACGCTGGTGGCGAAGCCGAGGGCTACATCGGCAAGGCCGCGCCGTGGTTCATCCTCGGCATCATGCTGTTTTCCTATTGCGTGCGCGCCATCTACGTCGAAAGCTGCAGCATGTTCGTGCGCGGCGGCGTGTACCGCGTGGTCAAAGAGGCCATGGGAGGCACGCTGGCAAAGTTCAGCGTCTCCGCCCTGATGTTCGACTACATCCTGACGGGCCCGATCAGCGGCGTCTCTGCGGGGCAGTACATCGTCGGGCTAATCAACGAAACCTCCGATTATCTCCGCATCGGGTTGCACATCGCCCCGGGTATAGGCGCGGCGTGCTTCGCCATCATGTGTACCGTCTATTTCTGGTGGTACAACATCAAGGGCGTACACGAATCCAGCCAGAAGGCCATGCGCATCATGCAGATCACGACCGTGATGGTCGTGATCCTGATCAGTTGGTGCGTGTACACCGTGCTTATACGGCACCCGGCTTTGCCGCCGATCCCGTCTCCTCAAAACATCAAGCTGGGTCCCAACGCCATGGGCTGGCTCTATGGCATGAAATTTGCCCACATGGCCGCGATGATTGCGATTTTCGTCGGGTTGGGGCATTCGGTGCTGGCAATGAGCGGGGAAGAATCGCTGGCGCAAGTGTACCGGGAAATTGAGCATCCGAAATTGCCAAACCTGAAGAAGACGGGGCTGGTGATCTTCATTTACAGCCTGGTGTTCACGTCGCTGGTCTCGTTCTTCGCGGTGATGATCATCCCGGATGCACAGCGCCAGCATTTTCTGGAAAACCTGATCGGCGGGCTGGCCATGAATCTGGAAGGCCCGTTCCTGTTACGGCTGGTCTTCCACGGCTTTGTCGTTGTGGTCGGAACGCTGATCTTGGCGGGAGCGGTGAATACGGCGATCGTGGGCTCCAACGGAGTGCTGAATCGCGTCTCCGAAGATGGCGTGCTCGCGGACTGGTTCCGGCAGCCGCACCGGAAATTCGGCACCTCCCACCGCATCATCAACATCATCGCGGCGCTGCAGATCCTGACGATCATCATCAGCCGGGGCCGAGTCACCTTCTTGGCCAACCTTTACGCCTTTGGCGTGATCTGGAGCTTTGCCATGAAGGGGCTGGCGGTGCTGGTGTTGCGCTACACGCACCCGGGCGATCGCGAATATCGCGTGCCCTTGAACTTCCGGCTATTCGGGCTCGAGATTCCTGTGGGGCTGAGCTTGATCACCCTCACGCTGCTGGGCATCGCGGTCGTGAATCTGTTCACGAAGCCCGAAGCCACGGTTGCCGGTGTGACGTTCTCCATATTCCTGTTCATCGTGTTCACGGCGTCGGAAAAATACACGCGTCATTCCCGAGGCAACGCACAGCATGTGGAGATGGACCAGTTTCACTTGGCGATGGAAAGCGAGCTTACCCCGGAATCGGTGGGCGCGCGGGCGGGGAATATTCTGGTGCCGGTCAGCAATATCCACGCGCTCTACCATCTGGGCAACGTGCTGGAACGTTTGAAACCCGGGCGGCGCGATGTTGTGGTGTTGCACGTTCGATTGTTACGACGGTCCGCCTCCGGCGAATACGATCTGGAAGCCGAGCAGCTTTTTGGAAGCATCGAGCAGCAGTTGTTCTCGCAGGCTCTTTCCATCGCGGAAAAACGGGGCAAGACGGTGCGTCTCGCGGTGGTGGCGGCCAGCAACTTGTGGGACGGTATCCTGCGCGCGGCGTCTTCGCTGCAATCCAGCACCATCGTGCTCGGCCATTCGCCGAAGGAATCAACGGAAGAGCAGGCCCGTCTGATTGGGGATGCCTGGGAGCAACTGGGCGATCCCAAGCCGCAGTTCAACCTGGAAATTCATCTTGCCAATGGCGACAAGGTGTACAAGGTGTTGGGCCCGCACGCGCCGAACCTGACCGCGAATGAAGTGAATCTGCTGCACCGCCTATGGCTGCGATTCAGCGAGTCCATCGCCCCGCTGGAATTCCACCACCATGATGTGGTCCACTTCGCCCTCGAAGAAGTACAGAAAGAGCTGGAGGAAGGGCATGAAGAAGAGATCCTGACGCGCCTGCGCGCCCACCTGGAATCCAACCTGAAGAAGCCCCCGCCGAAGAACTAGCCGGACTTTCCCGAGAGATGCAGTTTTGCCCGCTAAATGCCGACGAAGGGAAATCCTTTGTAGCGGCCGCCTTCCGAAGCGGGCGCCTTTGGCTTGTGGCACAGACACTCTTGTCTGTGCTCTTGGGCTTTCTTTCTGCAGCGCAGGGCGAGCCTGCGAGCCATGCGGCTTTTCTCTTGGGTCTGCCTCAGCAGGAGTCCAGCATCGCGGGATCCCATCTTGGCAACGTGTATAACCGGACCCAATAGAACATCCAAGACGCCTCGTCCCTGCGAAGCCCTCTCGGCCGTCCAGATTCGCGTTAGAAATCTGCCCTACACCGCGCTGGTGCAATGCCCGCACTTTTTCGCCGCCACAGGAATGGGCATGGCGCACTGTGGGCAATCCTTCGTCGTGACCGGCGGTGGGGGCGGCACGGGCTTAGGCATCCACTTGTTGACCGCGCGCACCACCAGGAAGATGGCGAAGGCGACGATCAGAAAATTGATGATCGTATTGATGAAGTTGCCGTAGTTGAACGTGGGAGCGCCCGCTGCCTTGGCGGCCGCGAGCGTGTCAAAGTGCTTATCGCTGAGATTCAAATATAGACTGGAAAAATCGACATGGCCCAGCAGGCGCCCCAGCGGGGGCATGAGGATATCATCCACCAGCGAGGCCACGATCTTTCCGAACGCCGCGCCGATAATCACGCCGACAGCTAGGTCCAAAACACTGCCGCGCATGGCAAATTCTTTAAACTCTTTGAACACAAACATTCTCCTTATCGAAGTGATAAAAACCGCAAATTGGTACCTCGGGCGGATTCCCTGGTTTGGGAAAGACTACCACTGGCCCCGCATTATAGCGGAAGCGAAGCTAGGAGTGACGGAAAATCAAGATGGAGCCAAAAAGACCGCGCAGGATCAGCACCAAACCCGCAAGCGCCAGTAATTTTCCGACCCACAGAAAGGGGACACGCGTTGCCGCGAGCATGATCGCACCCAAAAGCAGCAGCGAGAGTCCGCGATTCCATTTCTGCCAGCGGGCCGACCATTGCCCGGGCCTGGCGAGCGCCAGCAGGCCCCACGCCAGTAAAGCGACGCTGAGGACGAGCCAGGAAACGCTCCAGCGATCGAAATAGATCCGCCCGCTGACTCCCAACCACACGACGAGAGTCCCCAGGAGCAGGAACACGAGTTCCACCATGAGTTCGGTGAGGCGCGCGGGAGAGAGCATAGGCGTCCTACGGCACGCGTTCGATGCGCAGCTTCTGGATGACCACGGGCGTGCGCGGGCGATCCATGGAATCGCGCGGCACATTGGAAATTTTGTCCGCGATATCCTGGCCTTCGACGACCTCACCGAAGATGGTGTGCCGATTATCCAAGTGCGGCGTGGCGGCAACGGTGATGAAGAACTGGCTGCCATTGGTGCCGGGGCCGGAATTGGCCATGGAGAGTTTGCCCGGCTTGGAATGGCGCAGCGATGGATGGAACTCGTCCGCAAAGTTGTAGCCGGGGCCGCCGCGGCCGTCTCCCCGCGGGCATCCTCCCTGAATCATGAACTGCGGAATCACGCGGTGGAAGACCAGACCGTCATAGTAATTGCGTTTTTCTTTTTTGCCGGAGCTGGCGTTGACAAATTCCTTCGTGCCCTCGGCCAACCCGATGAAATTCTCGATCGTCTTGGGAGCTTCCTTGTCAAATAGTCGGCAAACGATATTGCCCAGCGATGTCTCGAAAACTGCATAGGTTCCTGCCGCTCGCGCCATCTGTTCTCCTTTGCCTAAGCCTATGGACCCATCGTACACGACGCGCTCCCGCTTCGGCTACTCTGCCGGCGATTTACCAGCCCTTCTGCTTGCGGAGTTGCGTGATGTGCGCGGTGTGATGTTTCCCGTGCCAGGAATACAGAAACAACAGCCAGTCCAGATTTTTGACGCCGTGATCGGGATGGAGCAAGGTGCGGGCATATTGTTCCGTCTTCATGGAGCGCAGCAGCCGCACCCAGCGTTCGTGAAGAGGTTCGATGAGCTTCAGGGAGACTTCCGCCGGAGCGCTCCGGGCATCCTCAAGATTGGCCCATGCGCTTTCTTCGTAGGGCTTCATGGTTGGCTGGGTCTCTGTGAGCGCGAGGCGGCACCGTACATAGGCGTTGATATGGCTGTCCGCGAGATGGTGAACAACCTGGCGCACGGTCCAGCCGCCTTCTCGATAAGGAGTATCAAGTTGCGCGTCGCTGAGTCCGGCAACCGCGGCCCGGACTTTGGCGGGAGTGCCGGCAATCTCGTCGATCGCCGCCTGGCGCAGTTCCGGCGTCACGTCCTTGGGTAGCTCAAATTTTCCGATGGGATAGCGCGGATCCATGAAGCAACCTCCTCGCAAAATGGGGGATTCGGCCTTCTACTGTAGATAGATGCCCCGTAAGGTGTCTATCGGTATATGTGGGGAAGCTTCGCCAAATTGGCCGCTATGTGCCACAGCAGGCGGGAATGCCGTCGGGAATTTGTGCGGCTCCTTTGTGTCAGGGCTTGCCGGCACGCCACTCGCTGACCTGGCGAGAGGCGATCGATACGAGGAATAGCAGAACGCCGCCACGCAAAAATGTGTAATAGGTAATGGGCGCACCCTCGGCGGGCACGAGGTTTGGCCAAATGCCAATGGCCGCCAGCGCGCGAAAGACAATCGTGAGCAGAGCGCACACCATACCCAGCCAATAGCTGACCACGGCGATCTGTTTCTCCATCGCATGCCCCCTGAAAAGCGAATATTTCCGGATGGACGTGACCTTGCTTGAATCCTGCGCCCAGCCCCAGGCAGTGTCAACGCTCCGGGATTGCGCGCTTTCCAGACCTGCACTTTCCAGTTTGCCTGAGAATGCTACAATCATCGTTCGCTCTGTACCTCCGGGCCCCGGTTGAGAATCCAATTAGCGGAGCCATGCGCATGCACAAGGTCGTGATTATCGGAAGTGGCTGTGCGGGGTTGACGGCGGCCATCTACGCCGCGCGCGCCAATCTGAGCCCGCTCGTTCTGGAAGGGCACGAACCAGGCGGGCAACTCTCCCTGACCACCCACGTCGAGAATTTCCCCGGATTTCCCGAGGGCATTCTGGGCCCGGAATTGATCGAGAATATGCGTAAACAGGCGCAGAAGTTCGGGGCGGAGTTCAAGGCGGGCTCGGTCAGCGAAGTGGATCTCACCAAGCGGCCGTTCAAAATCAAGGTGGGCAATGAGGTCTATGAAGCGAAATCACTGATTGTGGCCGCGGGCGCCTCGGCGCGTCTTCTCGGGCTAAAAGGCGAGAAGGAGCTGATCGGCCGGGGGCTTTCCACCTGCGCCACCTGTGACGGTTATTTCTTCCGTGGCAAACCCATTGCGGTGGTCGGCGGCGGGGATTCCGCCATGGAAGAGGCGAATTTTCTGTCTCGCTATGCCAGCAAGCTGTACCTGATCCACCGGCGGAATGAATTTCGCGCCTCGAAGATCATGATTGATCGCGCCAAGGCGAACGGGAAGATCGAATTTGTGACTCCGTATGTAGTGGACGAAATTCTCTCTTCCGAGGGGCTGGTGAACGGCGTGCTCTTGCATCAATCGCAAACCGGACAGAAGCGGGAAATCGCGCTGGATGGCGTGTTCGTGGCCATCGGCCATGATCCCAATTCGATGGCCTTCCGCGGCAAGCTGGAGATGGACGAGAACGGCTACCTGATCGCGCGTCACGGCAGCCTGACCGGCGTTCCAGGAGTGTTTATCGCTGGCGATGTGCAGGACCACCGCTACCGCCAGGCAGTCACCGCGGCGGGCTCCGGCTGCATGGCGGCGATCGACGCGGAAAAGTTCCTGGAAGAGCACAAAGACTAGCTCGCCACTGGCCTCGCCCGGTAACAACGGGCATAATCAGACTGTCCATGCTCCGCACGATTCTTCTCAAACTCTCCGAAAGTAAGGCCTTCGCGCACTGGGTCACTTCCAACTCGACACTGCGACGCATGGCGCTCCGATTTGTTGCGGGCGAAACGCTGGATGAGGCGATTGCAGCGGCGCGCGCGTGCAACCACGCGGGAATCGCCGTGACGCTGGATTGCCTGGGGGAAAACGTGGCGACCCCGGCGGATGCCCAAAAGGCCCGCGACACCTACTTAAAGATTTATGACCGCATCGCCGAGGAGAAGTTGAACGCCAATGTTTCGTGCAAATTGACGCAACTCGGCCTGGACCTCAGCGTGGAATTCTGTGAAGGGCTGGTGCTCTCGATTGCGGAGCGCGCCGCGGCGTATGAAAGCTTTCTGCGCATTGATATGGAAAGTTCGGTGTACACCCAGCGGACCGTGGAGCTGGTGAAACGCGTGCGCGTGCAATCGCCCGCGGTGGGCGCGGTGATCCAGTCTTATCTGTACCGAGGTGAGAGCGACATTCACGACCTGATGTCTTATGGCTGCCGGATTCGCCTGTGCAAAGGCGCGTACAAGGAGTCCATCGACGTGGCCTATCCGCGGAAAGCTGACGTGGACGCAAATTACCTCCACCTGATGCGCCAACTGCTTTCCAGCGGTTTCTATCACGGCATTGCCACGCACGATCCGCGCATGATCGCGGAGACCATCCGGTGGGCTGCGGGGGAAAGGATCTCGAAGGACGATTTTGAGTTTCAGATGCTGTACGGGGTGCGCACGGACCTGCAGCGCCAGTTGGTGCGGGATGGCTACCGTCTGCGAGTCTACGTGCCGTTCGGGACCGAGTGGTTTCCGTATTTCATGCGCCGGCTGGCGGAGCGCCCTGCCAATCTAGGATTCTTCCTCCGGATTTTCTTCCGCTCCTGAGAACACTTGCGCGCCAGGACCGCCCTGCCGTACATCCTTGCCTAATTTGGAGTGCGGCGGCTTGCCGCCGCTTTTACAACTGCAAGCCCCGCCGACAAACTGCAGTTCCTCTCCGCCCCTCTTTAGGAGGCCGCGGCCTTAATGGTCGCTGCACGCGTAATGTCCTGGTTTGTCATTCCGAGCGGAGCGAGGCACTCTTCTCCATCGCACGCCTTTTGTGCGATGAATCTGCTTTTCCCTTGTGCGAATAGGACATTACTTCTCCGCACTTCACTAGCCCCGGCGCAGCGCGCTTCAGCTCAGGCTTTCCCCCGGCTTGATATCGTGGATTTCCAGGCCCGCGATGTCCTTCGTTTCAGCGCGCAGAGCTTCCGGCGTGCCGGTCAGCATTGCGAAAGTCGCGTAGTGCATGGGAATGACGTGTTTGACGCCGAGCAAGCGAATGGCGCAGGCAGCCTCGCCAGGCCCCATTGTAAAAATGTCGCCGATGGGCAGAAAAGCCAGGTCCGGCTTATAGATTTCGGCGATCAGCTTCATGTCTCCGAAGACCGCGGTATCTCCCGCGTGATAGAGAGTAACTCCGCCGGGCAAATTCACGATGAAGCCGGCGGGTTCCCCGGCATAGAGTCTCTGCCCCTTTTCATCAATCGAATTGGAGTGGAAAGCGTGGGTCATGGTCACCTTGAAATCGCCAACCTGCTGGGTGCCCCCTTTGTTGCCCGGGAGGCATTGACCGCCCAGTCCTTTGGAATCGAGATAGAGATAGGTTTCAAAGTTAACGATAATCTTGGGCTTGAATTGTTTGCCCAGCGCCAGGAGATCACCCATGTGATCGCTGTGCGCATGGGTAAGAAAGATGGCATCCAAACGTGGGAGCTTCTTGAGGGATTCCGGGCATTTGGGGTTGGTAGTGACCCAGGGATCGATGAGCGCCATCTGGCCGCCCGGCGTCGTAATCCCGAAAGTGCTGTGGCCGAAATAAGTAATCTTGCTGCCTTTCAGATCGAGCATGTCCGTCTCCTTCTAATCTTTTTATTGCGCCACGAAACGACGATGAAACTGTTTTCCATATCTTTTCCCGCCCCCACTTTTCGCTTACTTGGATAACAGGCTACGGATCGCGGCATCGAAGGTGTCGTGATCTCCGGCGCCGAAGACATGCCCAACCTGCTTGCCATCCTTCGCATAAAAAAAAGTAGCAGGGAGCGAGCCGTTATAGCCCGGCATCACGGCCTGGGAAAAGGCATCCTCATCCCCCTTCTTCTTGCGGAAGTTCGGGAAGATGGGTTTATTGCGAGCCAGGAACCGCCGCATCAGGATAAGGTCGCCATCCTGGTCGAAATTAACGCCCACGACCTGCAAGCCTTTCGGCGCGTACTGCTTGGCGAGTTCGTTGAGCATGGGGTACTCGTCGCGACAGGGTTCGCACCAGGTGGCCCAGAAAGTCACCAGCAGCGGCCTGCCTTTGTATTGCTGCAAAATCTTCTCGTACCCCTGGACGTCAATGAGCTCGGGATCCTTCGCGACGTGGGTCTGCGCGGCAGCCAGCGCGATTCCCGCCGATACCACGAGCGCAATAAACACAGCCCTGATTTTCATGCCCACTCCTCAGGCCCCTATTTTAGCGCGTTTGAGCGGGTTGAGAATCTTGGACAACCCCCGTAGAATTGAATGCAGGTACTTGTGACCTGGCAGTGCCTAATTCGAGTTGTCTTCCGCCGGTTGCGCTGAGCAGGTCCGGCCCGCTGCCTTCATCAAAGGAGATCTTGCATGGCCTACGTGATTGCCGAACCCTGTATCAACACGAAGGACACCGCTTGTGTCGACGTCTGCCCGGTGGATTGTATCCATCCGCGAAAAGACGAGGCGGCGTTCCAGTCGGAGACGATGTTGTACATCCATCCGGTCGAATGCATCGATTGCGGCGCTTGCGTGCCTGTGTGCCCCGTTACCGCCATCTTCGCGCTCGAAGATCTGCCCGAGAAGTGGCAGAAATTTACAGCGATAAACGCCCAGTGGTTCGAAAAGAAGTAATCATACATTTGCGCCGCGTGGCTTGGCCTACTGACTCTCGACGCGCCCCGAATCCTTCGGGGCGCGCTGCTTTTTTGACTCGACAGCTCGCGGAAAAGGTCGCTTCTTTAGGAGGCCGGGGCTTCAGCCCCGGCGTAAAGCCCTTACAACCAATGGGCTTTAGCCCCTGAAGAAAGTCTTTCCGGTCTTTTTCCGCAGCCTCTCTCTTCACTTGCTGGAGAAGCTGCTTTTTCCCCAGCGTTGACATCCAACGGTGTGAAAGTATTAAGCCTTTCCGGGAGCTCTCTTTGCGCGCCTTTAAAATCCGCCACATCTTAAGAGGCATTGCGATTGTTGCCTCTCTGCCGTGCTTCCTTTCCGCGCAGACACCCGTTCCACTCGCAGGCAGTTACACAGGGACGCTACAGGCCGGGGAAGCGCAATTGCACCTGGTGCTGCACGTGACGAAATCCGCGGACGGCGCGTACCACGCTTCGCTCGATAGCCTGGACCAGGGCGTCTATGCGATTGAGGCCAGTTCCACAAGCATTGCCGCCACCACCCTGAAGCTCGAAGTCGCTTCGGTGGGCGCGCATTTCGAGGGGAAAATATCCGCCGATCATCAGACGATCGATGGCGCGTGGTCGCAAGGAAGCGCGACACTGCCGCTCGTGTTTCACCGCCAGAAGGCCGGCGCCGCTGCGCGCAAGCCGACGGATGCCGTTTTCCCGGTCGAAGGCCTTTGGCAAAGCGCGCTGGAAGCACACGGGATGCGGCTGCGCTTTCAATTGCACGTGTCGCATGATACGGAAGACCAACTTGTCGGGGCGCTGGACAGCCTGGACCAGGAAGTTAGCGGCCTGCCGGCCATCAATGTGCAACTCAAGGAAGCCGCCTTTCATTTTGAGATTCCGGCGGTGGCGGGCGTATTTGAGGGCACGCTGAATCCCGCCAAAAACAAGCTGAGTGGGAACTGGTCGCAAACGGGCGCGGAAGAGAAGCTCGAGTTTGTGCGCTCCGATCAGCCGTTGGAATTGCGGCGTCCGCAAAATCCTGCGAAGCCATATCCCTATCGCGAGGAAGAAGTTTCGTTTTCCAATGCGGCAGCGGGAGTTTCGCTGGCCGGCACGCTCACGCTTCCCAAAGGCGCGGGCCCTTTTCCAGCGGCATTGCTCATTGCGGGTTCGGGGCCGCACGACCGCGATGAGGCTCTGGCCAACCACCGGCCATTTCTTGTGCTTTCCGACCACCTGACGCGAAAGGGAATCGCCGTGCTGCGTTATGACAAACGCGGAATTGGCAAGTCCACGGGCTCCGCGGACAAAGCGACGACGCTCGACCTGGCGGCGGATGCGCAAACGGCCATCGCCTACCTGAAAACGCGCAAGGAGATTGACCCGGCGAAGATCGCGTTGATCGGCCATAGTGAAGGCGCGATGATCGCGCCGCTGCTCGCTTCGCAAACCAAGGATGTGGCCTGGGTGGTGCTGCTGGCCGCGCCGGCCACGATAGGCGAAGACACGCTGCTCATCCAGTCGGAGCTGATCGGAAGAGCCGGAGGGCTGACGGATGAGCAACTCGAGGCCAGCCTGGACTTCGACCACGCCGCGTACGATCTGGTGCGCACAGAGAAAGACGGTGCGGCGCTGAACGAGAAGTTGAATGGCCTGGTGAAGGGCAGCGGCCTGGACGCAGCCATGCCACCAGCGGTTTTGGAGCCGCAGTTGCGCATGATGGAATCCCCGTGGTTTCGCTTCTTTCTGGATTACGACCCGCTGCCGAATCTGAAGGCGCTGCAAGTGCCCGTGCTCGCGCTGTACGGGCAAAAGGACCTGCAAGTGCCCGTGAAACCGAATCTGGCACTACTGAAGAAGGCTTTACAGGATGGCGGCAATAAAGATGCGGACATACGCGAGCTTCCGGAGTTGAACCACCTTTTCCAGCACGCCTATTCGGGCACGCCCACCGAATACGCCGCCATTGAAGAGACTTTTTCGCTGGAAGCGCTGCAGATGATTTCCGGCTGGCTGCTGCACCACTGCAACAACTAGCCCCAATTCTGGCCAGACAAAGCTTGCCCATTACCCGCTCACAGCAACACTGCCTCCAAAACGTACATTGCCGGACCTCCGTGAGTTGTGGGAAACTCTGGACCATTATGCGCAAGTTTGAAAGGGATTGCTCGTAGATCCTGGAGATGATGAGCACATCTCCTACCAGCGCCGGGGAATCCACTTCGCAGCAGGGAAGATGGCCCATCGTATTCTTGCTGGCGTTTGGCGTTATCGTTAATTTTTTCGACCGCATCAATCTGGCGGTCTCCCAGGAGGCGCTGCATGCCTCGTTCGGCCTCACGCTGATTTCGTTTGGCTATTTGTCCAGCGCCTTCAGTTGGAGTTATGCGGCGATGCAGGTGCCCGCGGGATTGCTGCTGGACCGGCTGGGGGTGCGCCGCGTCGGGAGGATCACCACATTTTTGTGGAGCGTGGCGTCGTTTTGCGCGGCGCTCTCGACCGGGCTGGTGGGGCTGTTTGCTGCCAGGCTGCTTCTGGGTGTCGCGGAATCGCCAACCTTCCCGGCAAACGCCAAAGCGATCGGCCTGTGGTTTCAGGAGCGGGAGAGAAGCCTGGCCATCGCCGTCACCGACGCAGCGGCGAAGCTTTCCTCGGCGATCGGCGTGCCGCTCATCGGCATACTGCTCCTGCATTTTGGCTGGCGATGGAGTTTCGCCGCTACCGGCTTCATCAGCCTGATTTATTTTGTGCTGTTTTGCCGGGTCTATCGCGATCCGGTGGAAGGACAGAGGCCACCGGCTGAACAGCTCCCATCCCATGCCCAAGGAAACGAGCGACAATATATTCCGGCGAACGCGGCGCAAAATTCGCGTTTGGGCTATTTGCTGCGGCAGCGAAAGGTGTACGGCCTGGCAATCGGTTGGGGGGCTTACAACTACAGCTTTTTTCTGCTGCTGACTTGGCTGCCCAAATATCTTTCTTATTCACTGCACGTGGATCTGCTGCACTCCGTGTTCTACACCAGCGTGCCGTGGCTGTTTGCGGCCATCACGGATTTTGTCGTGGGCGGATGGCTGGTGGACTACCTGATCCAGCGGGGCTGGAACGCCACGCGGGTGCGCCAAACGGTCCTGCTGATTGGCACCAGCCTGGGGCTGGCGATCTGGGGAGCCGGTCACGCGCAATCTCCCGCCGCTGCGCTCATTTGGATCAGCATCGCGCTGGGAGGCTTAGCCGCGGCTGCTCCGGTGGCGTGGACCGTGCCATCGCTGATTGCGCCGCAAGGAGCCGTGGGAACAGTGGGCGGCCTGGCCAACTTCTGCGGGCAGCTTTCCGCCATTTCGGCCCCCATCGTCACCGGCTACATCGTTTCCGCGACGCATTCGTTTGCTGCCGCTTTCGCCATCGCAACGCTGGTTTTGCTTTTGGGAATCGTGAGCTACGCGTTGCTGCTTGGGCGGATTGAGCGCATTCCAGAACCTGCTGCGGCGCCTTAGCGTGCTGTTCCGGATATTTCTTGCATTTCTCTTCAGGAGGCCGGGGCTTCAGCCCCGGCGTAAAGCCCGTAGAATGATTTGGGCTTTAGCCCCTGAAGACTCCGAAGTTCCTCACGAGAGTTTCGGGACACAACACTCGCCCCTTATGTGTGGAGCACTTTCTCGCCTCTGCATTCCTCCGAAAGTGGAATGTCAGGGTATCATAGATAACGAACGACCATGGCCGCCACCAATCCGCCGTTTCACCTCATCCTGATCATCCACGCGCACCAGCCGGCCGGGAATTTCGAGCACGTTTTCGAGGAGTGCTACGAACACTCCTACCTGGCGTTCCTCTCGCTTCTGGAAAAGCATCCACACATTCGCGCGGGCCTGCATTATTCCGGTCCCCTGCTATTGTGGATTGAGAAGAACCATCCCGAATACTTCGAGAGCCTGCGCCGCATGGTTGCTTCCGGCCAGATTGAATTGATCGGCGGAGGATTCTACGAACCGATCCTGATCTCCATCCCCGCGGCGGATCAACTGGAGCAGCTCACGCGCCTGGCCGATTACCTGGAACGCCATTTTGGCAAACGGCCCACGGGTGCATGGCTTGCGGAGCGCGTGTGGGAGCCGCAATTGCCATCGGCGCTGGCTGCAGCCAATGTCGGTTACACGCTTGTGGATGATTTGCCCTTTCTCGCCGCGGGCTTCGAACCCGAAGAGCTATACGGCCCCTATATTGCCGAGGATTGCGGCAAGTCCGTCTGGTTATTCCCGGGGTTGAAGGAGTTGCGTTACCTCATACCATTCCGTGGGGTCGAGGAATCCATCGCCTATTTCAAAAAGGCGGCCCAAGCCCGTCCCGGCGGCGCAGCCGCTTTTGGCGACGACATGGAAAAGTTCGGCGTGTGGCCGGGAACGTTCGCGCATTGCTATCAGGACGGCTGGCTGGAGAAATTCTTTCAGGCGTTGGACGAAAACGCATCGTGGCTGAAGATATCCACGCCCAGCGAATACATCGCCTCCCATGTTCCGCTCGGGCGCGCCGATCTCCCTTCGGCCTGCTACGCGGAGATGATGGAGTGGGTGCTGCCTACCGAAACGCGCTTGCGCTATTTCGCTCTTCATAAGGAATTCGCGGGGCGTCCGGACGTGCTCTCGTTCGTTCGCGGCGGCTCGTGGCGCGGATTCTTCCGCAAATACTCGGAATCGAATCTGCTCCACAAGAAAATGCTGCGGGTTTCCGCTTGTGTAGCCTCTGTGCCTTCGCGGCGTTCCAGCACTGAACATGCTTCGCAGTTGCAGGAAGCCCGCGACTTTCTGTTGCGCGGGCAGGGAAATGACGCTTACTGGCATGGCGTGTTCGGCGGCCTCTACGCGCCTCATCTCCGGACAGAGCTGTGGCGCAAGCTCATTCGCGCGGAATCGCTGGCCGACCAGCTCACGCCCGGAAGTGTTCTGCCGCGCGTGGAAATGCTCGATTACGACGCCGATGGCGCGCCGGAACTTCTTTTCACGGCGCCCGAATACCAGGCGCTGCTGAAGCCGTCCGATGGCGCCACACTGGCCGCGTTCGATTTCCGCCCGGCTTCCGCGACGCTCATCAATTCCATCATGCGGCGCCGCGAGGCTTATCACACGCGGCTCCGTGAAGCCGCCGCCAGCACACCATCGCAGGATGGGGCCGTTTCCATCCATGACCAGGTTCACGTGAAGGAGCCGAACCTCGAGCGATTCCTGCGCTACGACCGCTTCGCTCGCCATTCTTTCCGCCTTTTGCTGTTCGATCCTTGGCGCACACCTGCGGATTACGAGACACTGCAATTGAACGAAGTGGCCAGAATCGCCGCGGGCGCGTTCCAGGTGCGCAATTCTTCGGCCAATCACGCCAACCTCGTGTTCGAGCGGGAGTTGGCGGAATTCGCGGCCAATCCCGCCGATCCGCCGGTTCTGAAGGTGACCAAGAATTTTCTCTTTGGCCCGGCGCCGCAGGGCTGCGAAGTGAGTTGCGAAGTCACGTTGTCGCTCACCGCGCCTTTGGGCAGAGCCCTTCTTATCGGCTTGGAATCGGTGATCAATTTTCTTGCCCCGGCGGACGCAGACCGGTTTTTCGTCACACCGGCGGGCCCCCAGAATCTAAGGTTCTCGGGAGTGTTGCCTGCACCGCATCTCCAGATCAAGGACGGCTGGCAGCGCGTACGAGTCAACCTTCATGCTCCGAATGCCGAAAGTTTCTGGGTGGCGCCGATCGAGACCGTCTCCGAATCCGAGGGTGGCTTCGAGCGCGTTTATCAGGGTTCGCAGATTCTTGCGGTGTGGCGGCCGAATTTTACGGTGCAAACTTTGTTTTCCGCGCGCCTGCTCTGGCGCGTGGAATCCCTCTAGCCCGCATTTCTGACCGCTAACTACTTAGGAATTGCCATCCCGTGTAGATTCTCTCTTCCAATTCAATCGAATTCCTGTTCTGTGAGAGGTGCTCGCCAAGTTTACGCAGGGACACCAGTTGGTATACCGGACCGGCCATTTTGGAGTGCGGCGGCTTGCCGCCGCTTTTACGCCGTAAGCAGCTTCGCAAGAGTGTCTTTCTCTAAAGAATGTAGATACAAGCGGCCGCCTTTTTACCCAGAGCGTAGCGAAGGGCTGCGGCGGGCGCTCTGCCGGTGACGAAACCCATACTGTGTCGATCACCGAGTTGGAGTACCGAAAAGGAGCTGCGGCGGAGTATTCTCTTATATCGTGAGGCCGGCGCATACATAAATGGCTCCTGGGAGGGCACGGCTTTTTACCCAGAGCGCAGCGAAGGGCACCGCTTGCGGAAAGAGTCGTTTTCTTTAGGAGGCCGGGGCTTCAGCCCCGGCGTAAAGCCCCTAAAACCAACGGGCTTTAGCCCCTGAATAAAGGCTTTTCGGTGTTTTCCGCAGCCTGTTCAGCCGTGCCGAAACAGCCCGAAAAGTTAGCGGTTTCAACCGCTGAGGTAGGCAGGATGGAATATCGAAGCATTCATGGGATAGGTTCGTGAGGCGCTGGCTCTTCCAACTCGGCCGATCCGTCCTGCTCATTTTTGTAGTTGCGCTTTGCGTGAGGTGCGCCTTCCTTTTCCAGCAGGCCCGGCTAATTCCTGCGGCAGCCCTTGCCTCGGTGCCCTTTCAGAATGAGGTCGGCAACGTTGCGGATTCGCTGGCACACGGCCAGGGTTTCTGCTGCTTGTTCCGCCAGCCCACCGGGCCGACAGCGTGGCTCGCTCCGGTTTATCCGCTCCTGATTGCGGCGGTCTTCAAGCTGTTCGGGAGCTTCACCGTTGCTTCTTTTTATGCGGCTGCCTTGATGAACAGCGTGTTTTCCGCTCTTGCCTGCATCCCGCTCTTCTATGCGGGCAAGCGCATCGCAGGCGTGGGAGTTGCCGCGGCCGCCTGTTGGGTCTGGGCCATCTTTCCCAGCGGCGTCATGATGCCATTCGAATGGATCTGGGATCCTTCGCTCTCCGCGCTGCTGGCGGCGGCGCTGCTTTGGGCCACGCTGTATGTTGTGGATAGCGGGCGCGCGCGTGATTCTGCGCTCTATGGGCTGCTATGGGGAGTGTCGCTGTTGACGAATCCCGGCCTGGGAGCCCTCTTGCCTTTTCTCCTGGGTTGGATGGCCTACCGTCAAGTCCGCGGCGGAAGCCTTCGGCTGACGCCTCTGGTGATCATTTTTGCCGTGCTTTTCGCCTGTTGCCTTCCCTGGACGATCCGCAATGCCGTGCAATTTCATCGGCTCATTCCCGTGCGTGCCAATTTTCCTTACGAATTGTGGTCCGGGAACAATGAAATCTTCGACGAGCATTCGCGCGCCGTGAATCGCATCACGCGGTACGAGCAGACGCGCCGGTATGCGCAGCTCGGCGAGAACGCTTTTCTGGACGAAAAATGGCAAAAGGCCACGGAGTTCATACGCACGCATCCGGCGTTGTATGCGCAGCTTTTCGGCCGGCGCATCGTGGCCACGTGGCTGGGCGCGGAATCGCCCTGGCAGCTTTTTTCCCAGTCGGACTCCCTTCTCGTGCGCGGCATACTCCTGTGGAACGCGATCACGCTGCTTGGCACATTCGGCGGTCTCCTGCGTCTCTTGGCGGCCCGTAACCCATTCTTTTTTCCTGCGGCGGTGTTTCCGTTGGTGTTTCCCATCACCTTCTACATCGCGCATACTTCGCTCCGGCACCGTCACCCCTGCGATCCGATAATCGCGTTGCTGGTGGCCATTGCCCTCTTGGGCGGCCGTCTAACGCAAAGCAACCAGGCATTGCTCGGCCTCCCTGACCCGGCATTACACAACCCGCGGGCTTAAGAAACAGCCGGCAAAATGAGGCAGACTTCTGGGCATTCTTCGCCGCGGACCGCACTTACTGCGGCACTTGCCAGGCGCGTTGACTTAGCCGCACAGGTAGCCTAACATGCGCCTACCTCGACGGACCTCCCGTGCTGCACGGGAGGCCAGGCAGGAGCGCGCTGATGACCGACTGGATGTACATGCAGGAAAAGCCTTCCGAGCAGTTGGCGCAGTTGCACTATTTTTCGTTCATCAAGCAGCAGCAGGACGCGGCCATTCCATTTCACATTACCGTGAGGGAATTTGCGGCGCCGCCGCCGGGTCAGCACCTGCGTTTTTTTGCGGAGGCGGACAAGGCGGTCAATCAAAAGACCGCGTCGTTCGTGCCTTGCGGGTGGGGCAATTCGCTCTATTCCGCGCTGGGTGATTGCCTGCGGCTGATCCGCCAGTTTCCTTATGAAGGGGAATTGCCGCCTCCTGGGCCGTGAGAATCCGACTGGCGTGGGTGGCAGCGGGAACATGCAAGATTCGCAAATTCAGGGTAGCTTGCTTCCAGTAGATGGGGAGAAGAAAAATGATCCTCGAAGTCACAAAGCATCAGGTTAAGCCCGGCGTGACATCGCTCCATATGAAGGGGAGCATTAATACCGGACCGGACTGCCGGCGTCTGGAGCACGAGGTGGACGAGCTCATCCGTGAAGGACACAAGCGGGTGATCTTTGACGTTTCGGGCCTCACGCATATCGACAGCGCCGCGATCGGCAGCATCATTCGCTGCTTGACCAGCCTCAAGCGGTCGCACGGAGATCTGCGGTTGGCGGGAGCCACTGGAATGCTGGAGGGCTCGCTGAAGCTCACCAAGGTGGACCAGGTCATCTCCCTGTTTCCCACGGTGACAGCGGCGTCGGAAAACTTCGTGATCGCGCCCCCGTGCGAGCCCTCCTAAACGATTTTCTAGCATTGGGGAGTACCCGTTCCTCTCCTTGAGCTGCCCCGCCCGATGCAAACCGGATTCGAGTTGTGCTCTGTTCATCAGAGGGCCGGCGCCTTGCTGGTGCATGGGGTGCTTTGTTACAGTTTGGATTCACGGCTCGGAGCGAATCATGACCATCTCCAAAGAACTGCTGGACATTCTGGTATGCCCTGTCTGCAAGCAGCCGGTCCATCTTCTGCCCGATGAATCCGGTCTCAAGTGCGATGTGTGCAAGCGCGTCTATCCGGTGCGCGACGACATTCCAGTGATGCTGCCGGAAGAAGCCACGGTCGCGGCGGAATAATCTTCGCCACAGAAAAGAGACGAATGTCCACCGATTTTACCAACTCCATTCCTCGCCTTAGACGCCTGCTGCCGCGCTTCCGCAAAATGCACATCGGCGTGCTCGGCGACCTCATGCTGGATCGCTATCTTTGGGGCACGGCCAGCCGGCTATCGCCGGAAGCGGCGGTTCCCGTGGTGGATTTTGTATCGCAGTCGGATTGTCTGGGAGGCGCGAGCAACGTCGCCGCCAATCTTGCGTCTCTCGGCGCGCGCGTCGAGATATTCGGAGTTGTGGGCGGCACTAAAAGCGCGGCGAAACAGGGCCGTCAAAAGTTGCGGGATGACGAAGCGGGCAGCGCGCTGCGTGCTTGTTTGCGCAAGGCGAAGATCGGCGGACGCGGTGTGCTGGCCGATGCGCAACGCGTAACCACCGTGAAAACGCGGGTTATCGCCTTGCACCGGCAGATCGTGCGCATTGACCGTGAGCGCCGCGATGCGCTCGCGCCGGAGACGGAAGAGAAGCTCTTTCGGTTGTTGCTACCGTCCCTGAAGCAGCTTGACGCGCTGGTTCTCTCTGATTACGACAAAGGCCTCATCAATGATGGCTTTGCGGAGCGCGTCCTGCATGCTTGCCATCAAGGCAATGTTCCGGTATTTGTGAGGCCGAAGACCTCGAAACTGTATGCCTATCGGGGTGCGCGCGTAATCGTCTGTAACACGAAGGACGCCGGCTTCTACGTTACGCGAGAACTCACTGACGAGAAATCCGTCGAGGAAGCGGGCCGCGCCTTGTTGCCGCATTTCGGCTGCGCCGCGGTGGTGATCACGCGCGGGGTGGAAGGCATGAGCATCTTTGAGGAGGATTCGCCGCGCCACTTGCACATCCCCGCAACGAGCTTTGAGGTGACCTACGCGCGCGTCGGCCAGCCGGGCATCGCACGCGGCGCCACCGGCCGCCAGGTGTTTGACGTGACCGGTGCGGGAGACACCGTGCTCAGTGTTTTGGCTCTGGCGGTTGCGGCGGGCGCTTCGCTGGCCGATGCGGCGTTTCTGGCAAACACCGCGGCGGGCGTCGTGGTCGGCAAACTCGGCACCGCCAGTGTCAGCCCCAAGGAACTTGCTGCCGCCCTCGGAGAGATTCAACCTGAAATGCGAAGTTGACCGCGTGCGCGCAAGCGCGTCTTCTTTTGTTTCAATCGATTGCCGTGGGAAAATCCAAGTTCGCCGGAGTCTGATTTTCTCAGTATATCCACCACCCAAAATTTGTCATTCCGACCGGAGGGACGGCATTTCTGGCCGTCCCGGAGTGGAGGAATCTCTCTCCAACTTCGGATTTCAGATTCAAGAATAGTTTGTAGTTTTTGGGCTATTGGTCCCTGCACATGGTCCGTCCTAGCTTGTCATTCCGAGCGGAGCGAGGAATCTGCTTTTCCCTTGCGCGAATTAGGACATTACTTCTCCGCCCTTCAATAGCCGCTGGAAAAGCTAATAGGGCACAGGAAAGCTGAAGGACTTATCCGCGGGAGTCACCCAAATCGTGACCACCTTGGTCTTCATGCTTTTTTCAGCGTCACCAGGGCTGGGCATGGGTGCATACGGACTGATGGCGACATTCACCGAGATGGACGCGCTGTTTCTCACCGCCTTCGCGCCCATGATCCTGTAACTTCTCACCGGCCCGTAATACCCGTTGGTTCCCCAGTCGGCAAGAAAATCATTCATGGTGTAGCTGGAAGAAGGCTTCCAAAGCGCATAGGCCTTGGCCGTATCGCCGGCAGTGAGCGCGGCAAAGAATTGGCTGGCCGCTTTCTTCTCGGGGTAGTAGCGGAAGCTAAACCAAAGCGCGATGACCACGACCAACGCAACGGCGGCAATCGTAATCGTCAACACATGGTGTTTTTTCGGTTTTTCAGCAGGTGGTTCAAGTAGTGACATCGGGAGGTCTCCCGCCTGCGAGCGTCAGACTAGCCGGGCCGTTGCACTAAAGTCCCGGCAAGAGAACTTTAACAAGAGAAGCGCCTCGCCGCAAATCTCTTCTTTCTGTCAGATGCGCTTCGGCTGCCGCGGGGTTTGTCAGAAAGTCGCGATACCCTCATTTTCATTCCCCAATAAAATCGCTGAATCAGCAAGTTCAATTCAGGCAATCAGCGCGCCGCCAGAACCCTCCGGGAGTTCGATGGCGTATTTGGTGCGGGACTTTTCGCGGTGCATCTCGAGCGCCAGCTCGATCAGCTTGTCAATCAGCTCGCGGAAACCGATGCCGCTGGCTTCCCAGAGTTTGGGGTACATGCTGATCGAGGTGAAGCCGGGAATCGTGTTGGCCTCGTTCAAAAGAATCTTGCCGCCCGTTTTCTCCAGGAAGAAATCCACGCGGGCCATGCCGCAAAGTTCCAGCGTGCGGAACGCCTCAATCGCCATGCTCTGAACTTTCTTCACTTGCGCGGGCTTCAAGTCCGCGGGAATCAGCAGCCGCGTGCCATCCTCCAGATACTTCGCGGTGTAGTCGTAGAACTCGCGGTGCGGCACGATTTCGCCCGGCACGGATGCCTGCGGATCGTGATTGCCCAGAACCGAGACTTCGATCTCCCGCGCGGTGACGGCCTTTTCCACCAGAATCTTCATGCTGTATCCGGCGGCAAAATTCAGCGCTGGCGCCAGCTCCTCGGCGGAGTGCACCTTGTTCATCCCCACCGATGAGCCCAGCGTGGCGGGCTTCACGAACACGGGGTACGCGAACTTTCCCTCAATCACGGCTTTCACCGCTGCCGGCTCTTTTTCCCACTGCCAGCGCTGCACGGCCACCCAGGGCACCACGGGGATTCCGGCGTTGTGGCAAAGGCGCTTGGCCACGTCCTTATCCATGGCGATGGCGGAGCCGAGTACGCCCGCACCCACATAAGGCAGCCCGGCCAGTTCCAGCATGCCCTGAATCGTGCCGTCTTCGCCAAACGTGCCGTGCATCACGGGGAACATCACGTCGAAGCGCTGTGCGCCAGCACCGCGGTCCAGCGGCACCAGCGCGGCCTCTGTCGGATCCGCGGTGAGCATCACGCGCCGCCCGCCCTTCAGGATGTCCGGCAGCATTTTGGCGGCGCCTTCGCCGACCAACCAGTGGCCGTCCTTGGTAATGCCAATGGGCACGGGCTCGTATTTGTCCAGGTCGAGTCCGCGGATCACGCTGGCGGCGGAGGCCAGCGAAACCTCATGTTCGCCGGAGCGCCCTCCGAAGAGCACGCCAACGCGCAGTCGTTTTTTTTCGGGGCTCACAGGTCGTTCCTATTCCGCTGGGCAGGGGTAGCGGTTGATTGGACTCGCTATCAGTTATAAATGCAAACGCCCCAAAAGGGGCAAACGAGTAAGCCCCACGTTGCGGAAGCAGCAACCTGTTCGTTCGCCTTGTAGCGGCCGCTTTCCGAAGCGGGCGCCTTTGCCTGTGGCACAGTCACTCCTGACTGTGCTCCTGGGTTCCTCCTTCTTCTGGGATGCAAAAACGAGAATGTCGGCGGGCCGACAATGGTAATTGATAACATGGTTAACATGCCCAAAGAAAACAAAAGAGTTATAGGCGAAGCCACTTTGTGGTGTGCGGTCGGGTGGATTCCTGACATTTTAGCCCAGGGGGATGCCTGACACTTCCTGGTCGATCTGACCGTGCGTATGGGCTGTCGGGGAAGGGGACGCGTCCCCTTCCCCGACAGTGGTGTCGGAT
>Ga0208189_1000126_pt1 | contig 47821 bp, 34 predicted proteins | sample June2015DPH_10_5_FD_184702 | JGI IMG/M metagenome (GOLD analysis project Ga0208189, IMG submission 184702) | Peatland microbial communities from SPRUCE experiment site at the Marcell Experimental Forest, Minnesota, USA - June2015DPH_10_40... | ecosystem: Environmental > Terrestrial > Soil >... | reverse complement strand
ATCCGAAGACAAACTGGTTACACTCTGTGGTCATAAGGCTGTTGCTCCTTCTTGGCAGAGTCTTTCTAGACAAAAGAGTTATGCCATGAAGCAACAGCCTTTTTCAATTTAGTATGAGAAATTCGGGCTAAGCTCGAACAAGCGGCGGAAGCCATCAAGACAACTTTCGGAATCGAACGTGACCTACAGTCCGCTCTTCGTTCACACATCGAACAGCTTGAACAAGGATTGAAAATCACCGACGGGGGTAAGGAAAAAACGGTTGAATCTGGTCGAATTGATATCACAGCCGAAGACAAAAATGGTGCTACGGTTGTGATAGAGCTAAAGGCAGGCGAGGCTGACCGTGACGCTATCGGGCAGATTCTGGCTTACATGGGCGACCTGACCACCGACAAGAATCTGGTCCGGGGCATTTTGGTTGCTGGAGAATTCTCGGCACGTGCTGTAGCGGCAGGGCGTGTCGTGCCAAACCTCCGGTTGAAAAAGTACAGCTTCAACTTTGCTTTTGAACCCGTTGGTTCGGAGTAGCTCCGACGGAACTATTGCGACAGAAAAAATCCCGGCTGCCCGTGCGATGGCCGGGCCGGTGGTGCGGGGAGAGTACAAATGAAGCAATCGGATCAGGCCGTACTAATCTGGTCAGTGCTGGCTTTGGCGGCACGGATGCAACGTGTCTTTACATACAAGGAGCTCGGGGGCTTTACCGGAATTGCAAGATTCGGACTGAACAAAGCCCTTGGTTTGATTTTTTCCTATTGCGATCAAAAGCACTATCCGGAGCTGAACGCAATTGTGGTTTTAGAGGGCACGGGCTTTCCGGGAGGCGGATACCCAAAGAAGCATACGCCGCTAGACTTTTTGGTCGAACGAACGCGGGTGTTTGCCTTTGATTGATCCAGCAAGGCGAAGCCCCGGTCAGGAGATTTTGGGGCGGCGCAACCGGCTCCCGCAGGTGTAGCCCATGCCCGGCGCAAGTGATGAGTTGTAATTCATCTATTGAACTATTAGTATACAAGCACGGCGGGTGGAGCACCCCTTGTGGGCGGCAAAATGTGGGTGCCGCACCCTTGTGATTTTCAAGGGTGCGGGTTGTGACTTTTCTTTTCTCCAGGCTGTTGCTTTCCTATTTCGCGGTTTTCCCTAGAAAATCCGGGAGCACTTGTTTGCCGCGAGCGGAACGCGTAAAACTGGATTCAGAGTTGCTATGAGCGAAGAGACACAACACCTGGTGCTGAAGGGCGATAAGGGCGTGCCGGTCAAGGCGTGGGTTAAGGGTGTGCCACTGGAGGAGCAGGCCAAGCAGCAGCTCTTGAATGTGGCGCAATTGCCGTTTGTGTTCAAGTGGGTGGCGGCGATGCCCGATGTGCACTGGGGCATTGGCGCAACGGTGGGCAGCGTGATTCCGACCAAGGGCGCGATCATTCCGGCGGCGGTGGGCGTGGACATCGGCTGCGGCATGATGGCCGTGCAAACCGATTTGAACGCGCGGGACTTGCCGGACAATCTCCACGCGATGCGCACCGCCATCGAGCAGGCGGTTCCCCACGGACGCACGAATCATGGCGGCAAGGGCGACGCGGGCGCGTGGGAAGCCATCCCAGAGCGCAACCTGGCGGCGTGGGGCGCTAACTTGAAAGACCGCTACGAAGAAATCCTGGGCAAGCACCCGAAGCTCGATCGTGGCAACCACTCCAATCATCTGGGAACGCTTGGCACGGGGAACCACTTCATCGAGGTGTGCCTGGACGAAGCGGAAATCGTATGGTTCATGCTGCACAGCGGCTCACGCGGTGTGGGCAACCGCATGGGCAGCTACTTCATTGAACTGGCCAAGAAGGACATGCAGAAGTTTTATCTGAATCTGCCGGACAAGGACCTGGCGTACTTTCCCGAGCACACCGAGCATTTCGGCGATTACGTGGAAGCCGTGGAATGGGCGCAGGACTTTGCGCGCACCAATCGCGACCTGATGATGCAGCAGATCATTGATGCGGTGCGCGAATCCGGAGAAGTGCGGCCGTTCACCGCGCACGTGCAGGCTATCAACTGCCACCACAACTACGTGGCGCGGGAGCGGCACTATGGCCAGAACGTGCTGGTGACGCGCAAGGGAGCGGTGCGCGCCCAGCTTGGCGACATGGGGATTATTCCCGGCAGCATGGGAGCGCGGTCGTACATCGTGCGGGGGAAGGGCAATCCGGAAAGTTTCATGAGCTGCAGCCACGGCGCGGGGCGTGCAATGTCCCGCGGGGAAGCCAAGCGGCGCTTCACGGTGGAAGATCACCGACGCATGACGGAAGGCGTGGAATGCCGCAAGGACGCGGATGTAATCGACGAAACGCCGGCGGCGTACAAGTCCATCGATGCAGTGATGGCGGCGCAGACGGACCAGGTGGAAGTGGTGCACACGCTGCGGCAAGTGGTGTGCGTCAAGGGCTAGTGCAATTCCGTTGGGTGTGTGGGGCCAGATCAAGCGATTCAAGTTGAGTAACATTGAAGGGTTGCAGAAAGTATGAAACAACGAATCGGTCTCCGGCGCAATTCTCGCAAGGCAAGACCGGCAGTCCTAGTCTTGGCGCTCTTATGGCTGCCTTCAATCTGTTCGGGCATACGCACACAAGAGGCCTCAGCCCAGCAAGAGCACGCAACGGCCCATCACAGTTTTAAGGAAGTATCCACTGGGAAAGCGGGTCCTACTGGGGGAGCCGTGGAAGCGTCGGTCCACTCGTACGAGTCTGAGGATGGCATTGTTGTCATACAACTCCGCGAGTGGTACAAGTCGCCAAGCGACGCACGCAGTGGCCTGGACGCACTGACAAAGAAAGCCTCCCGCATCATCAAACAAGGTACGAAGAACGACGCGAAGGGACGCGTCGTCGGCAAGCGAGTGGAATTGGTTTTCAGCCATGGCCACAGGGTCAGTCCTGAGATGGTCATCGCTTGGGCGGACGGGGACACGGTCGTCCGTTTAAGTTCCACATCGCTGCCACTCTTGTTGGATTTCGAAAATCAGTATTACCCGTGAGCCGCGTGGGTGCCGCATCCTTTGGCCTTTGTTTCTTAAAAGGGTGCGGTTCTTGACGTTTCCGGATTCGGGGTTTCACACGGCTGCGCCCAGGCGCCGTTGAATGTCGCGAAACAGCCGTTCGCTGCAGCTCTAAGCCATGCAGATTCAATGCGTTGATTCCTGCGAAGCGGGATGATAGCCTTTTGAAATGGGGCCGGCGTCCTCGCAGGAACCGTAAGGTGGGGTGTACCCATCCTGTTGCCAACAGACGAGCATCAATAGGAGAGAGGTTTTGAGCGAAGCCAAGAGGAATTTTCTGTTTACCTCAGAATCCGTGACAGAAGGTCACCCGGACAAAATTGCCGACCAGATTTCTGACGCGGTGCTGGATGAAGTGATGCGCCAGGACCCCAAGGGTCGCGTGGCGTGCGAGACGCTGGTCACGACAGGTTTGGTGGTCGTTGCGGGGGAAATTACCACCTCCGCGCACGTGGACTACGACGAACTTATTCGCAACACGGTCGAACAGGTCGGCTACGACAATGCTCTCTTCGGTTTTGACGCCAACACCTGCGCGGTGATGTGCACGATCAAGCGGCAGTCTCCGGACATTGCCATGGGCGTGGACACCGGGGGCGCCGGCGACCAGGGCCTGATGTTCGGCTTCGCCTGCGATGAAACCGAAGAACTGATGCCCATGCCCATCCAATTGGCCCACCGCTTAACGCAACGCCTCGCTGAAGTCCGCAAGAGCAAGAAAGTTGATTTCCTCCGGCCCGATGGAAAATCCCAAGTTACCGTGGAATACCGCGACGGCAAGCCCTTCCGTGTGGATTGCGTGGTGATTTCCACGCAGCACAGCGACACCGTTCCGAACGAGGACCTGCGCCACGCCATCATGGAGTACGTGATCAGGCCCATCATCCCCGCGCACATGCTGGACGCAAAAACCAAATATCACATTAACCCCACCGGGCGCTTCGTCATTGGCGGGCCGATGGGCGATGCGGGCCTGACCGGGCGCAAAATCATCGTGGACACTTACGGAGGTTACAGCCGGCACGGTGGCGGCGCATTTTCCGGCAAGGATCCCTCGAAAGTGGACCGCTCGGCCTGCTACATGGCCCGCTATATCGCCAAAAACATCGTCGCGGCGGGACTCGCCAGCCGCGCCGAAGTGCAATTGGCCTACGCCATCGGCGTTGCCGAGCCCGTCAGTGTCATGGTGGACACCTTCGGCACCGGCGCCATCCCCGAAGAAAAGATCACCGCGCTCGTGCGCGAGCATTTCCCGCTCACGCCCAAAGCCATCATCGAGGCGCTCGACCTGCGCAAGCCTATCTATAAGCCGACCGCGGCCTATGGGCATTTTGGCCGGACCGGCCCCGGTTTTACCTGGGAGCGTACCGACCGCGCCGACACGCTGCGTAAGGCTGCGGGACTCGCAGCAGTTGCCGAGGTCGCGGCACGGCGTTAAGCGAAGCGGCGCGCGCTGCCGTCCGATGGATGTGGCGGCAGAAGTTTTTCTTTTCTCGCAAGTGTGTCCCGTTTGCTGAGGTGAAGTCCTAAAAGCAAAATTGCCCCTGGTTCGCGAATTCTATCTCTTGAGGAGTGTACGCATGGCAACGGCTGAACTGAAAAAAGGCGATGTGAAGGACATAGCGCTCGCGGACGCGGGCAAGCGCAAGATCGAGTGGGCGGCGCAGCAGATGCCGGTGCTCGAGTCCATTCGCAAGCGATTCGCCAAGGAGCAGCCGCTGAAAGGGCTGCGGGTTTCCGCGTGTCTGCACGTGACCAGCGAGACCGCGAACCTGATGATTGCTTTGCGGGACGGCGGCGCGGACATCGTGCTCTGCGCGTCGAATCCGCTTTCAACGCAAGATGAAGTGGCGGCCTCGTTGAATCGCGATTTCAACATTCCCACGTTTGCCATCAAGGGCGAGGACAACAACACTTACTACGAGCATCTGAAGGCGGCGCTGGAGCACAAACCCCAGTTCACTATGGACGATGGCTGCGACCTGGTGACCATGCTGCTGACCAAGCGGAAGGACCTGGTGCCGAACTTGCTTGCCGGCACGGAGGAAACCACCACCGGCGTCATTCGTTTGCGCGCCATGGCCAAGGACGGCACGCTGAAGTATCCGATCATCGCCGTGAACGATGCCATGACCAAGCATTTCTTTGACAACCGCTACGGCACGGGCCAGTCCACGCTGGACGGCGTGATCCGCGCGACGAACGTGTTGCTGGCGGGCCTGAAAGTGGTCATCGCCGGCTACGGCTGGTGCGGGCGCGGCGCTGCCATGCGTGCCAAGGGGCTCGGCTCGGACGTCATCATCACGGAAATCGATCCGGTGAAGGGCATTGAAGCGGTGATGGACGGATTCCGCGTGATGCCGATGGCGGAGGCGGCCAAGCAAGGCGACATTTTCATCACCGTCACGGGCAACAAGAACGTGATTCGCCGCGAACACTTCGAGGTTATGAAGAGCGGCGCGATCGTCTGCAATTCCGGCCACTTCAATGTGGAAATCGAGATTCCCGCGCTGGAAGCGTTGGCCACTGGCAAGAGGGAAGTGCGTCCGCTGGTGGATGAATTCCTGATGAAAGACGGCCGCAAGATTTATCTAATTGCCGAAGGCCGCCTCGTAAACCTCTCGGCCGCTGAAGGGCATCCGGCTTCGGTGATGGACATGAGCTTCGCGAACCAGGCGCTTTCCGCGGAATACCTGATGAAGCACCACAAAGAGATGAAGCCGCAGGTGTACGTTGTGCCGGAGCACCTGGACCGTGAAATCGCCAAGCTGAAACTGGAGTTTATGGGACATCACCTCGACAAGCTGACGGCCGAGCAGGAGCAGTATCTCGCTTCGTGGCAGGAAGGCACCTGATCCGGCAAGGCTGCGCGAAACTCTTGTGAACTCGAAGGGGCGCGGATATCCTGCGCCCCTCCTTTTTGGTGAACACGATGTGGGAGCATTGCGGACATTCGCTGGGTGTGGCGCGGCTGCGCGGCGCAACCTACGCCGACGTGCGCGTGATGCACATGCGGCAGCGCGACCTTACAACAAAAAATGGGCAGGTGGGGACGCTCGGGCAGAGTGAATCGCTTGGCCTGGGAATCCGGGTGATCGCCAGCGGCGCGTGGGGCTTTGCCTCCACGGACGTGATGACGCGGGAAGGCGTGGCGGCTTGCGCCGCGCAGGCCGTGGCGATTGCCAAGGCTTCCGCGCTGGCAAAAAAGAAGGATGTGCGGTTGGCTCACGAAGCGGCCTACGTGGATAGCTGGCAGAGCCCCTTCGTGAAGGACCCTTTCGAGATTCCGCTGGAGACGCAATTGAAACTGCTGCTGGCGGCGGATGAGGCCATGCGGCGGGTGAAGGGCGTCACGCTGACGGAAACGGATATGCAATTCCGCAAGGTGGACACGTGGTTCGCGTCCAGCGAAGGATCGAAGATTCACCAGCGGCGGGTGGTTTCGGGCTGTGGGATCGTGGCCACGTGCTTCCAGGGCGATGCCATTCAGAAGCGCTCGTATCCCAACAGTTTTGGCGGACAGCACGTTCTGGGCGGCTACGAATTGATCGAATCGCTGGATCTATTGAAGCACGCGCCACGGGTCGCCGAGGAAGCCGTTGCCTTGCACGACGCAACACAGTGTCCGGAACGCACGGGCACGCTGATCCTGGGGGGCAGCCAGCTTGGTTTGCAGATTCACGAATCCATCGGCCATCCCATTGAACTGGATCGCGTGTTGGGCCAGGAAGCGAATTTTGCCGGCACGAGTTTTCTGACGCTCGATCAGTTGCATCACCTGCGTTATGCCTCGCCGATTGTGAATGTGGTGGCGGATGCGCGCATCTCGCACGGGCCCGGGCTGGGCACATTTGCGTATGACGACGAAGGCGTGCCGGCGCAGCGCATTGACATCATCAAGGACGGCGAGTTTTGCGGATATCTTTCGAGCCGGGAGACGGCGCATCTGATCGGCCTCGAGCGCTCCGGCGGCACCGTGCGCACCGAGGGTTGGAACCGGCTGCCCATGATCCGCATGACGAACGTGAGCATTCTGCCTGGGCCGTGGACACTCGAACACCTCATTGCGGATACGAACGAGGGCATTCTCATGGAGACGAACCGCTCCTGGTCCATTGATGACCGGCGCTACCAATTTCAGTTTTCCACGGAAATCGCCTGGGAGATCCAGGGCGGAAAGAAAACGCGCATGCTGAAGAATCCCAGCTACAGCGGAATTACCACGGAATTCTGGAATTCGTGCGACGCCATCTGCAACGCCGGCCACTGGCTGCTGTGGGGCACGCCGAACTGCGGGAAGGGCCAGCCAATGCAGACGATGGGAACGGGGCACGGGGCCTCGCCAGCGCGCTTCCGGAATGTGAAGATCGGCACGGCCTTTTCAGACGAATGAACGCAGGGAACACAATGCGGGGAGCAGCGACAAAACGAGGGAAGGCGGGCGGCGAAGCACTCCGCGACGGTCGGGAATTGCGCGCCATCGCGGCCACGGTTTTGCGTTTGGCTAAGCAGCGCGGAGTGAAGGAGGCGGAAGTACATGTCGAAGAGGTGGTGGACGCGCTCACCCGCTTTGCCAATAATGCCATTCACCAGAACGTTGCGGAGCACGGCTTGACGGTCTCGATTCGCACCCTGGTGGACGGGCGGACCGCTCGTGTGACGACCAATCGCGTGGAAGAAGACGCGTTGCGCGCGGCGCTGGAAAATTCGTTGGCCTTGGCAGCGAGCCAGCCGAAAGATCCGCACCTGCTGCCCCTGCCCGGCAAACAAAAGTATCGCGCGTTGCAACGGTTTATTCCTGCCACAGCGAAGCTGACGGCGGAAGCGCGCGCGCGGGCAGTCAAGCGGGCGTGCGAACTGGCGGCGCGGCGCGGCCAGATCGCAGCGGGAATTTTCGAGAGCGGGCAGAGCCAGACGGTGCTGAGTAACTCGCGCGGCCTTTTCGCGGCGTACCGGCAGACGCAAGCGGAATTTTCGGTGACCCTGCAGCAGGGTGGCGCGGCGAGCTGGGCGAAAGCCAACGCAGCCGACGTGCGCGCGATCGACCCCATTGCTTTGGCCCGGACGGCCAGCGAAAAGGCCAAGCGCGCGCAGAATCCCGTGGAGCTGGACCCCGGGCGATATACGGTGATCCTGGAACCCGCGGCCGTGCTCGACCTTGCGGGTTTTCTCTTTTATGACTTTGCGGCGACGGCAGTCGAAGACAAGCGCTCCTGCTTTTCCGGGCGCATGGGCAAGACACTCTTCGGCAAAAACATCACCATCACGGACGACGTCTATCATCCGGAGCAGTTGGGCCCGCCATTTGACGGGGAAGGGTTGCCCCGGCAACGCGTGGTGTTGGTGGACAAAGGTGTATTGCGCAATCTGGTGTATTCGCGGCGCTCGGCGAAGACCGCGCGAACCTATCCCACGGGCCATGGTTTCGCCCTGCCTAACGAATATGGGGAAGCGCCAATGAATCTGGTGATCGCCGGCGGGAACTCCTCGCTGGAGGAGATGGTGCGCTCAACGGAGCGGGGGCTGCTGGTGACCCGGCTGTGGTACATCCGCGAAGTGGACCCCTACGAAAAGATCATGACGGGAATGACGCGGGACGGTTTGTATCTGGTGGAGAAGGGCCAAATTGGCCGGGCGGCGCGAAATTTTCGATTCAATCAATCGATTTTGGAGATGCTTGGAAATGTGGAGTTGCTTGGAACGGCGCACCGCGCCAGCGGCGAAGAATCCATGGAAATGGTCGTTCCGCCCATGAAAATCCGGGGATTTCAATTCAGCGAAGTCACTAAGTTCTAAGGAATTAGCCTCCGGAGGCGGCGGTGGATTTCCGATACATTCCAGAAAAATTCTGCATTGTACATTCCCGACCGTGGACATTATTACACTACTATGTGTAGTCGCCCCGCGCAGAGGACCCGCTGGCGCCATCCGAACTGGGGTCACCCGGACCACGACGCTTGTGGCACGGGATTCATTGCGCGTTTAAGCGGCCCTCCTACCCACGAAGTTCTCCAACAGGCATTGCAGGCACTGGAACGGTTGTCGCATCGCGGCGGGGTTGACGCCGATGGCGCGAGCGGAGATGGCGCGGGTCTTTTGACCAGCTTGCCGGCGGCTTTCTTCCGGGCGCGCGCGGCAGAGCAGAATATCCAGCTTGGCGAAATGTTTGGCGTGGGCATGCTCTTCGTGCCCGCGGCGCGCGTGGCCGATGCGCGCGCGGCCATGGAAGAGGCCATCGGACGCGGGAAAATGCGCCTGACGGGTTGGCGGTGCGTGCCCGTAAATTCAAACGCATTGGGCCAGCGCGCGTTTGAGAGCATGCCGGAGATCTGGCAATTTTTCATTGAACCGATCCCGACAAAGAACGGGACAGCGAACGCCGCGGCGAGATTCGAGCGCAGCCTGGCATTACTGCGGAAACGCGCGGAAGGCTGCCTGCCGGAGAAGTGTTACCTGTGCTCGCTCTCTTCACGCACGGTGGTGTACAAGGGCTTGCTGACGCCGTGGCAGTTTCCGCAGTTTTACGAGGACCTGCGGAGCGCGGAGTTTGTAGCGCGGTTCGCGATATTCCACCAGCGATATTCAACGAACACGCAGCCTTCGTGGCAACTGGCGCAGCCGTTCCGGTATGTGGCGCACAACGGCGAAATCAACACCGTGGTGAGCAACCGGCGCTGGCTGCGCGCGAAAGAACGCGAAATCCGCAAACACATCGGCGTGGGGAAATGGTTCCGGCTGCTGGAAGAGAACGTAAGCGATTCGGCGAGTTTTGATAACGCGCTGGAATTGAAATTATTGCAAGGGAAGAGCGTGGAATCGGCGATGCTCTCGCTGGTGCCTCCCGCTTTCATGCACGATCCGTTTCTTTCGTCGGAAGTGCGGGCGGCGCTGGAGACGTTGTCGCACGAAGGCGCGCCGTGGGATGGCCCGGCGGCGATGGTCTTCAGCGATGGAGTTTCGGTCGGCGTGAAGCTGGATCGCAACGGGTTGCGGCCCATGCGTTATACGGTGACGCACGACGGATTGGTGATCGCCGGCTCGGAGACGGGCCTGGTGGACCTGGAAGAATCGCGCGTGGCGGAGCGCCACCGCCTCGGACCGGGCGAGATGATCCTGGCGAATCCGCAGGCCGGGGTGCTGCTGCGGTGGAGAGAATTGCTGAAGAGGGTGACGTCGCAAGTGCCGCGCAGAGCGGTGAGCCACTCGCGCCTGCTGAAGCTGGAATCGCGGACCGCGCGCGTAGCTGTGGCCGAGCCCAAGCGTATCGCCGGCGCTACGGGATGGAGCGAGGACCAGTACAAAATATTGTTCCGGCCGCTGCTGACGGGCAAGGAAGCCGATTGGAGCATGGGCGATGACGCGCCGCCGGCTTTTCTTTCCACGCTGCCGCGGCCGCTTTGGGATTACTGCAAGCAGCGGTTCGCGCAGGTGACGAATCCGCCGATTGATCCGCTGCGCGAAGCCCACGTGATGTCGCTGGAGGTGCCCCTGGGGCACGGGCAATTCCTGCTGGGGCCGATTTTGAGCGCGGGAGAGTTGGCGGCGTTGTGCGAGACGCTGGCGCCCGCGCAAACCCTGGATTTCAGTTTTCCTTCCTCCCAGGGAGTTCCGGGTGCGCGCCGTTGTTTGACTCAGTGCATTTCTACCCCTCTGAGTAGCGGCGAACGCCCGGGGCTCCTCCTCCTTTCCGATCGCGGAGTTGCACGCGATCGCGCGGCATTGCCGGCGCTGCTTGCTGTGGCACGCGCCTGGAAAAATCTGGTGGGGCAGGGCCTGGCGAACATGCCCGTGGTGGTGGAAACCGCGCAAGTTTATGACACGCATCATGTCGCGATGCTGCTGGCAGCGGGCGCCAGCGCGGTCGTGCCGTATCTGGCGGAAGAATTTGCGGAGCACGAGGAAGCGGGTGGATTCGAGAAGGTGCGCAAAGGGATGTATGGGGGATTGCGCAAAGTGCTCGCGCGCATGGGGATTTCGACGGTGGCGAGTTACCGCAACAGCCACCTGTTTGAACTGCTGGGCCTGGATGAGGACATCTGCCGCGACTACTTTGAAGATGCGGGATTTTATCCGGGCACGAAGACGCTGGAGCTGTTGCTGCTGGACTATCTGAAGATGCACGCGGCGGCCTTCGGCGGGGCGTCGGAGGATTTGGCGGACTTCGGGCTCTACCGGTACCGCAAGGGCGGCGAGTTGCACGCCAATTCGCCGGAGTTTGTGCGCCGCATGCACGCGCATGTGAAGCAGCCGGATGCGCAGCATTACAGCGCGCTGGAAGAAGTGCGCAAGGCGGCAGGCACCACGTTCCTCCGCGATTTGCTGGAGATGTTGCCGGAACAGGCGGTGCCGCTCGCCGAAGTCGAATCGCTTGAATCCATCTTGAAGCGCTTCAGCACGCAGGCGATGTCACTCGGCTCGCTCAGCCCCGAAGCGCACAGAACGCTTTCCATCGCCATGAATCAACTGGGTGGGCGCAGCAATACCGGAGAGGGCGGGGAAGATTCCGACCTCTATCAATTGCAGGGCGCCTCGTGCAAGATCAAGCAGGTTGCCTCCGGGCGATTCGGCGTGACCAGCGAGTATCTGGTGCGCGCCGAAGAGCTGGAAATCAAGATGGCCCAGGGCTCGAAGCCCGGAGAAGGCGGCCAGTTGCCCGCGAAGAAAGTGACGGAATACATCGCGCGCATTCGCCACGCGACGCCCGGCACGCCGCTGATTTCGCCGCCGCCGCACCACGATATTTACAGCATCGAGGATCTGGCGCAGTTGATTCATGATTTGCGCGCGGTGAACCCGCAAGCGCGCATCGGCGTCAAACTTGTCTCCGGGACGGGAATTGGCGTGATCGCTGCGGGCGTGGCCAAGGCCGGGGCGAACGTTATCACCATTAGCGGCCACAACGGCGGAACAGGCTCCTCGCCCCTCACCTCGATCAAGAATACGGGCTTGCCGTGGGAAATCGGCTTGCGCGAGACGCACGAAACGCTGTTGCGCGCCGGGTTGCGTTCGCGCGTGCTTTTGCGCGTGGATGGTGGCTTACGCTTTGCGCGAGATATTCTCATTGGGGCGATATTGGGCGCGGACGAATTCGGATTCGGCACGGCGGCGCTGGTGGCGATCGGTTGCGTGATGGCGCGGCAGTGTCACCTGAATACGTGCCCGGTGGGCATCGCCACGCAGGATGAAACGCTGCGTACGCGGTTTAACGGAAAGCCTGAGATGGTGGTGGCGTATTTCCGCGCGCTGGCGGAAGAGATTCGCAAGGGCATGGCGGAATTGGGCGTGCGCAATCTGACGGAATTGCGCGGCTGGTATGACCGGCTGGAAACGCAATCGGGGCTGGACGCGCTGCTGGTGATCCCGGCGGCCAAGCCGGCTCACGTCGTTGCGCAGCAGACGACCGTGCTGGATACGGGATTGCCCGATGAGGAATTACATTTGGAGAAAATGCACCTGGCGGGATCGGCGCCTATGGCGATTCAGAATATGCACCGCAGTGTCGGCGCACATTTGAGCGGTGAACTCATGCGGTGGCATTTGCTTTCCAAGGAAACTGAGCCGGTCACCCTGGAATTTCACGGCTTCGCCGGACAGAGCTTTGGGGCTTTTCTCACCGCAGGTGTGACGCTCAAGCTGCAGGGCGAAGCGAATGATTACGTCGGCAAAGGGCTCTCCGGCGGCACGGTGGTGATTGCCTCGGGGAAGAACGCTTCCAAGCGCGGCGACGTGCTGGCGGGCAACACGGTTTTGTATGGCGCGACTTCCGGTCAGCTTTTCGTCGCGGGGCAAGCGGGCGAACGCTTTGCGGTGCGCAATAGCGGTGCGGTAGCCGTGGTGGAAGGCGTGGGCCAGCACGGCTGCGAGTATATGACCGGGGGCGTTGTGGCGGTGTTGGGCCCGGCAGGATTAAATTTCGGGTCGGGGATGACCGGCGGGCTGGCGTACGTTCTTCGTACCGAAGCGGAACACATTCTCAACACAGAGTTCGTCCTGCCGCACGAATTGGAACAGATGGAAGAGCGCTGCCTCCGCGGATTGCTCGAAACCCATCTGGCGCTCACAGGCAGCCCTCGCGCTTTTCGCTACCTGGCGATGTCATCGCTGCCATTTCTGCGCATCCAGCCGATTCATTTCCAGGGAACGCTGGAAGGGGCCTGGAAAGCGGCTTCGCCGCGGATTGGCGATTGGCTGCCCGCTGCCGCGGCAAACTATTTCGGGGCGCAATCCAGCCCCGCGCCGCAGTATGCTTGAGTCCCGCGGAATCTTTACCTTAGACTTACAAATTATTCGTTATACTCCTACGAGAGATTTCAACTATGGACTTCGATCAACTTACTACATTCGTTCAGGTGTCTAAACTCAAGAGCTTTTCCAAGGCGGGGCAAAAGGTGTTTCGCTCGCAGTCCGCGGTGAGCGCGCAGATTCGCCAGTTGGAGCAGGCCTATCACGCCAAACTGCTGGACCGCTCCGCGAAATCGGTGGAGCTGACGCCGGCGGGCGAAGTGCTCTTCGAGTTTGCCGAGCGGCTGTTGCGGCTGCGCGACGAATCCATGCAGGTAGTGGCAGACCGCGGCAATGTCGTGCAAGGCCCGGTCGCTTTTGGCGCCAACGAAGCGACGTGCTTGTACCTGTTGCCGGATATTCTGGCGGAATTTCAGCGGCGCTACCCGCTGGTGCAGATCAGCATTTACCGCAATTTCAGCCACAAGATTCTGCAGCGGCTGGAGGATGGGTCGCTGGATTTGGGGATTGTCACGCTGCCGGTGAAATCGCCCAATCTGAAGATGCACACGATCAATCGCGACCGGCTGCGCTTCATGGTGAGCGCGAAGAATCCGATGGCGCAACGCAGCCATGTGACGCTCGAGGAGGTCGCCTCCTCGCCACTGATTTTCCCCAAGACCGGGTTCACGCGGCAGGTGCTGGACAAGTTGTTCCGGCCGTACCGCTCGCGTTTGCGCATCGCCATGGAATTGCCCAGCATCGGCATGATCAAGACGTTTGTCGCGGCGGATGTAGGCATCTCGATCATCAGCGAAAGCTTCGCACGCGATCAGGTGAAAAGCGGCGAAGTGAAGCTGCTGAATGTGGAAGGTTTCGATCTTTACCGCGAACTCGCGCTGGTTTACCGGCGGGACCGCAGCCTGCCACGCGCGGTGCAGGCGCTCATCGGGATGATCCGCGAAATCCGCAAGCCCGGCGAGGCGCAGAGCTAAGCTGCGATTCGCTCTCGGCCTTTGGCCGGTAGACGAGCGTTTGCCTGTCGGGGTCCGGCTTTGATACCTTTTGGCTCCCACCACATCTAATTAGGCATGGAACGCCGCCACTTTATCTCCATCGCGGGCGGGCTTGGGATTGGCCTGCTCATTCCGGGGCTGGCGTATCGCTACATGATGCGCGGGATAAACGTTGGAAACGCCAATGTGCGCGCGTATCTGAACGATGGGCCGCAGGCGGCGTTGCGCGCGATTACGCCTACGGAAGATCTCTACGTGATGTCGTCGCATGGCGAGCCGGCCGTGGATGTAAAAACGTGGTCGCTGGCGATTAACGGACTCGTCAAGAATCCGTTGAAATTCAGCTACGGCGTAATGCGAGCGCTGCCTGCCTACGAAACGACGCTGACGCTGGAATGTATCTCGAACGCGGTCGGCGGCCGCTTGATCGGGAACGCCAACTGGAAGGGCACGCTGCTGAAGCCGCTGGTGGAGCGCGCGGGCATTCTTCCGGAGGCGAAGTACGCGGTGTTCTATGCGGCCGAGGGTTACACCACGGGGCATCCTGTCGAGCGCTTTGCGGACCCCGCGAATTTTCTCGCATACGAAATGAATGGCGAGCCTCTAACGAAGCAGCATGGATTTCCGCTGCGCGTGCTGATGCCGGGGCGCTACGGCATGAAGATGCCCAAGTGGCTGACGCGCATCGAATTCGTGAACAAGGAATATCTGGGATTCTGGGAATGGCAGGGCTGGTCGAATATCGGAGACCGGCAGACGCGCGCGGTCGTGGACGATCCGCGGGATCAGGGCAAAATCAGCGGGGACACTTTCGTAGTGACCGGCTACGCGCTGGCGGACGTTTCCGGCGCATCCAAAGTGGAGCTTTCGACCGACGGTGGCGACCACTGGGAAGAAGTGGAGATCTTCAGCAACCCGCAGCCATCGCAGGTTTGGGCCTTCTGGAAATATGTGTGGAAGAATCCGCGAAAAGGGAAGCACACGTTGCAGGTGCGCGCCACGGATGGGCGAGGGAAAGTGCAGACCTCCACTGAACGCGGCGAATGGCCCGATGGCGCAACGGGATATCACACCATTGAAGTGACAGTGGGTTGAAGATCGCGGAAAAATTTCCCGACGCGCGTTATTTTGCGCTGAAGTCCAGGCTGGCGATGGCGTGGGCGATCACGTTTTCCTGAATCTGGATGAGGTCCGTGTCCGCGAAGGTCATGCCGAGGACGGTGAAAATTTCGCCGCCGTGCGCAATTACCGCAAGCGTGCCGGACCAGTCGTGTTCATCGGCCACGCCGCGATAGCGGTATTCGATGGCCGCCTGGCCGCCCACAACGGTCTTGCGCTCGGAAAGCAGCCGGTAATTCTCATACACATCATGGAGGCGTTCTTCGACGGCTTTTGCGGCAGCGTCGAGAGGCGTCTTGGTTTTTTCGCGGGCCACGACGAGCAGCGTGGATTCGTTCGAGGTGCCCATGGCGACGATCGCGTTCGGCAGCGTTTGCCCGGCGCCATCGATAAGCTGCCAGCTCGGGGCCTTGAAGATGCGGAACCCAAATTCGTGATTGATGTAGAGATTGCCCTGAATTTCTTCGCGATTGGCGGGAGGCTCTTCCTTCGGCGGCGGAGGCGGCGCCGCGGCAGCAGCCAAAGCCGTTTTGGGCGCAGCGTTCGGCGCCTTGATCGCGGGCGGCGGGGAATCGGGTTTGTTGGAGGAAACCGGGATTTCCGGGCGCACGGCCAGATTATTGATGATGGGGGCGCTGGATTTCGTGTTGGCATTCGTGACGCTGGCCGGCGGCTCTTTGCTCTTGGTCACGGCAGACTCCGCCTTCAGTGATGCGCCGGCCGCTGGTTTTTTCGGCGCAGGGGTTGCGGCGGGCGTGCTGGGAATAATTTGCGCGATCTTGTCTTTTTCCACGAGGACGTAGCCATAGTCGGTTTTGACTTTGAACATGTTGTCTTCGTAGGCCACGATCACGCCGTAGAGCTTTTTGCCGTCCTTCAAGCGGATTTCGTCGGCGCGGCCAGGTGCGGCGAGGAAGCCCAAAGTGAACAAAACGAGCAGGGCTGCCAGGACCCGGAAATGGCTGGAAGTACTCATGGGGAAAGTATGCGGCTGGCGAATGGGAGCCGCAACATTTAGCCGGGCGGCGGTGTCCGGCGTGCTACCTCCGCGAGAATGGCGGCAATGCGGCGGACCAGGCGCTCGAGTTCCGCGAGGGCCGCGTCCAGTCGGGCGCGCAGGGGGTCGGGGAGACGCGCGTGGTTCTGCTGGAGCGCCAGCGCTTCGGCGAGCATGCGCAGCTCTTTGCGGTGGCGGGGATTCAAGCGTTCCCACAGGCGGCGCTTGCTGCTGCGATTGCGGCCCAGCCAGGCTTCGGCGGATTCGACGGAGCGGCCGGTCTGCGGCTCGGGTGGTGGTGGCGAGTTGTTGGTTGTTGGGAGCATTGGTCGAATTCCGTTACGCTTTCAATCGCTCCAACGCCTCCGCTCTCACCTGTCCGCCTTCTTCGACGCGGCCGGTGACGCGCATGGCGCGCGTTTCGTAGACCAGCCCGCCGTACTTGTCATACGCTTCGGGGAAAAGAATCACCTCGTAGATGCCGCGCTGATCTTCCAGCGTGACAAACATCATGTTGCGGTAGTTCTTCGTGCCCACATGGCGGAAGGTGACCACCCAGCCGCACAGCGTCACGCGTTTTCCGGTGCGTTGCGGCAGTTCATCGCTCCAGGCTTCGCCGTTGCGCGGCAGGAAATCGAGCGGGTGGCCGCTCACGCACACTTCCAGAATTTCCCGTTCATAGCGTAACTTTTGCTCCGGCGTGTACTCGGCGGTATGAATTTCACGCAAGGCCATGGCGATGGAGTCGTCGTGCTCCATCTCCGCGAAAAGCACGGGTGCGGCGCTGGAAACCACGCCCGAGTTGTGTTCGGACAAATCCGTAAAATTGTCATTCCGAGGGCGGTTCTTGCCCGAGGAATCTGCTTTTTCCGTATCCATTGATGCGGCCAAGCGAACAGCACGCGGCCGCGCATGCCCATGCTGCCCCTTGGCCTGCAGAAGATTCCACTGCCAGAGCATCGCCGGGCGCGTCATGGCGCAGACGCCGTCGAACGCGCCGCACTTGATCAACGCTTCGATTTCATCGCGTTCCGCCGGGATGCGCGCCAGAAAATCCTCCAGCGAATGGAATAGGCCGTGCTTTTCGCGCGAGCGCTGGATCGCCAGGATCGTTTCCACGCGCAGGCCCTTCACCTGCATCAGGCCGACACGCAGCGCGCGGTTACTCTGAGGAGCGATGGGCTTGCCGTCCGCGTTCCACTCCGCGGTGTACTCCATGCGCGAATGATTCACCGAGGGCAGGAGCACGGCGATGCCCCAGCGCTTGGCCTCCTCGACGTAAGCGGAAACGTGATAGAAGCCCGCACCGGCGCTGCACATGGCGGCAAGAAATTCCGCGGTGTGGTGCGTTTTCAGGTAGGTCATGCGGTAGGAGATGTCCGCATAAGTGGCCGCGTGGGCTTTGCAGAAGCCGAAGCCCGCGAATTTCTCCACCATCATCCAGGTTTCTTCGCGCTCGGCCCCTTGCAAGCCCATTTGCTCCGCGGCTTTCAGAAATTTGCCGCGGAGGCGCTCGCGTTCGCGCTGCCCGGAAAATTTTGCCGCCGAACGCCGCACCAGGTCCGCTTCCGCCAGGGACATCCCGCCCACGGCTTGCGCGATCTGCATCACTTGTTCCTGGTAGATGCACACGCCCAGCGTGTCGCCAAGAATACTTTTCAGCGAGTCGTGCGCGTAAATTACCGGTGCTTGCTTGCGCAGCCGCTTCAGGAAAAGCTCTTTCGAGCCATATTCGGAAGCGCCGGGACGGATCAGCGCCAGGGCTGCGGCCATTTCCTCGAGTGCGCGCGCTTTCATGGTGCGCAATAACCCGCGCATGCCGGGGGATTCGATCTGAAAAACGCCCATGGTGCGGCCTTCGGCGATGACCGCGCAGGTGGCGGGATCGTTTTCCGGTATCGCCGCAAAATCGATGGTGCGGGCCTTCGGGCAAGGCGTTACGCCATCCGCCGCCACGCCGCTCTTCTCCTCTGCCTTCTTTACCTCCTTTATTTCCTCAACCTCTTTCTCAATGTTGTCCAGCGCCAGCGACATGGTCGTAAGCCCGCGCTGCCCCAGCAAATCCATTTTGATCAGGCCGAGCGCTTCGATCGCGTTCATATCGTATTGCGTGACGACGATGCCCTTGGCGGCGCGTTCCAGCGGCGCCAGATGCGTCAGCGGACGCGCGGCAATCACCGTGCCGCATGGATGGATGCCCAGATGGCGCGGCGCATCGTCCAGCCGCAGGGCCACTTGCAGAATCGTTTTCCAGGGCTCGTCGTTGACGGGCAGGTTGCGGCACTCCGGCAAATTCTTGATGGCATCAAGAATCTCGCGCACCGGGCGGTGCGGCAGGCGTTTGGTGAAGTGATTCACTTCGCCGGGAGGCACGCCGAAGACTTTGGCGATTTCGCGCACGGCCAGGCGCGCGTGCATGGTGATGAAGCTGCCGATCATTGCCACGCGAGGGCCTTGCCGGTCCTCCGCGACATGCGCCGCGCCCCAGCGCGCGTAGACGTAGTCGAGGAGTTCATCGCGGCGCGCGCCGCAGATATCAATATCAATGTCCGGGCAATCGCCGCGCTGCACGTTCAGGAAGCGCTCGAAATAGAGGCCCCAGCGCAGCGGGCAGACGCAGGAAATGCCCAAGCAGTAAGTGACCATGGAACTGGCCGCGGAGCCGCGCGCCACCGCGGGAATGCCGCGGCGATTGGCTTCTTCGACGATGTCCCAAACGAGCAGGAAATACGGCGCCAGATTCAGCTTGTCGATGACTTCGAGTTCGTGCGTCAGGCGCGCAAGCACTTCGGGGCGCAATGGGCGATAGCGTTTGCGGGCGCCTTCAAAGCTGAGTTTCCACAAATAGGAGAAGGGCGATTCGCCCGGCGGCACGGGAAACTCCGGGAAGATGAGCTTGCCGAGTTCGAGTTGCAGGTTACAGCGCTCGGCGATGTCCAGCGTGGCGCGCAGGAGTTGCGGGTAATCGGGAAAGAGGCGCTGCATTTCGGCGGCGGGCTTGAACCAGGCTTCGCCGGTGGTGATTTCGGGCGGGGCCACGGTGGTCAGCAAGCTGCCCGTGCGGATGGCATTCACGGCGCGATGATGGAGATGCTCTTCGGGCTTCAGGAAGTGGACGTTGTTGGTGGCGACGAGCGGGATGTTCATTTCCCGCCCCAGCCGCTCCGCCTCCCGCAATATCCGCCCATCCCCCGGCGAAAGATGCTGCACGGCGAGATACAGCCGGTCGCCAAAAATTTCCTTCAAGTTTGTGTAGCGGCCGCCTTCTGAGGCGGGCGCTTTTGCCGGAGCGCAGCATGCTGCGCCCCTACCAGCAAGATCCATCTGTAACAATGCTGACGCCGGCCACAACGCCATCACCCCGGCGCTGTGCGTTGCCAATTCTTCCAGTGTGACGGCCCGGCTGGCGTCCTCTGCAAACGTTTCTTGTCCGAGGCGCAACGCGCCAAGGTGCCGCAGCGTGGTTAACTGGCATAAGTTGCTGTAACCCGCCGCATCCATGGCCAGCAACACCAGCGGTACAGCCGCGGAATTGTCATCCCGAGCGGAGGGCCGATGGTTTTCATCGGCCCGCAGTCGAGGGATCTCTCTTCCTCTTCCCGCCCCTCGCCCCTCGCCACTAGCCACTTGCATTTCCACCTCGAGCACAACGCCAAGAATCGGCTTCACCCCCGCCTTCCGCGCCGCCTGATAGAACGGCACCGCCGCATACATCCCGTTCGTATCCGTCAGCGCCACGGCGGGCATTTTCTGCTCCACCGCGGCGGCAATGATTTCCTCCGGAGGATTGACGCCCCGCAGGAACGAATAATGGCTGTGACACTGCAAATGCACGAACATGGGAGATGACCTGGGGCAGCGATTCTGTGGGTAGGGGCGAGAGGGAAAGCGTTACGAAAACATTCCGAAGCGGGTCCTGTAGTGGCCGATCTTTAGATCGGCCACTCTTCTTATTTGTTATTCCTGATTTTCCATTTCGTTAAACCGAGAAACGCCAGTCTAAAGACTGGCCACTACAAATTGCTGGTCGTTCCGGTTGTGTCTGTGTTGCGTTGGCGGTCCGCCTCAGAAGGCGGACCCTACAACCCCAAGAGATTATGCAGAGGAAGACGCCACATTTGTGCGGCCGGGCCCTCTTGCTTGTGTAGGGCCGGCCTTCTGAGGCCGGCCGCCATCGTTCACCGAGATAAACACGGGGTGGAGAGCACCAGGCCGGTTGGTTTGGTGGCGTAGTGCTCGCGCAGCTCCAGGCCTTTGCCATAAAACACCGCGTTCCAGCCGTAACGCCCGCGCACGCGGTCCACTTCGCGGTTCAGATACCAGCGGCGGTTGGCGTCGGTATCGAACAGTTCGTTTTGCCGGCGATCCATCTCCAAATTCATCACGCTGATTCCAACGTGACGGATGGCCACACGCCGCGTGAAGAGCTTCGCGAAAAGCTCCCTAGCGGCAAAGAGCAGTTCGCGCTCGTCATTCGTCGCCCGCTCCAGGCGCATGGTCTGGTGCGCGGAGAAATGGTCCACATAGCGCAGACGCACGCCCAGGGTGCACGCCTGCTTGCCGTATTCGCGCAGGGTCCCGCCGATGCGCTCGCTGAGATATTCCAGCAAGCCGCCAAGGAATTCGGTGTCAATGGTGCCGCCTTCGATGGTGGTTTCGCGGGAAACGGATTTCGGAGTCGAGGGCAGCAGCACCTCGCGGCCATCCAGGCCGCGGGCGCGCTCCCAGATCTGCTGGCCCACGGCCTCGCCAAACGCGGCGATCAGCACGGGCTTGGGAATCAGGCGCAATTGGCCGATGGTGGCAACGCCGCGTTCGGCCAGGGCCGCGGCGTGGGTATGACCGATGCCGTGAAGTTTTTCCACGGGGAGAGGGGCGAGAAAGAGTTCTTCTTCGCCGGGATTCACGATGCGGAAGCCGCGGGGCCGCTCCAGCCGGGAAGCGATCGAGGCTACCACCTTGGTGCGCGCGGCGCCCACGGAAACGCTCAAGCCGGTTTTGCCGAGGATTTCCGCTTGCAGCCGCTTCAGCATGGCTTCGTAATTGGGATAGAGGCGTTCGGTGCCGGCGAAGTCGAGATAGAAATCGTCGAGCGCGGCGGTTTCCACCGCGGGCGTGTAGGTTTCCAGGATGCGGCGGACGCGCTCGGCAAAATCGGCGTAGTGCTCGTACTGGCCGGGAACCACAATCGCTTTGGGGCAAATGCGCAGCGCGTCGCGGAAACTCATCGCGGTTTTCACGCCGCGGAATTTGGCTTCGTAGCTGGCGGAGGCCACCACGCCGCGCCCCACCAGCACGGGCTTGCCGCGCAGCTTCGGATTCAGCACCTGCTCGACGGAAGCGAAGAAGGCGTCCACATCCACGTGGACAATGTGCGGCATTTTCTCTGCCGCGCGCGTTTTGCCCAGGCCCAGCCAGCGGGTGGGGAACCAAGAGCGCTTTTCCTCGGCGGTTGTTTCCGCCACGCCAACCGCAGGGCTCCCGCCAGAATGCGGCGGGCTGGTGAAGCGCGACGCCTCGTCCTGCTGAGCAAAACGCTCTTCCTCTTTAGGGGGTCGGAGCTTCAGCTCCGACATAAGAGGCGCTAGATCATTGGGCTTTAGCCCCTGAGGACCTCTGCTCCCGGACATTGCGGGGGCGGCGTTTTCGACACAAGCGTCCATGGCAGCTCCTGGTACCGTTCCAACCATCGTCTCTCTTTGGTTTCACCGCGCTACGAGCCACAAGATTGCAACTCCGGGCACATAGCGCGTTGGAACGGCACTGGCAGGGAAGCGCATCACTTATACTGTCATTCCGTTTGCCCCGATCTTCGAGGGGAGCGGAGAGCCGATGCTGTTTCGGCTCGCAGTCGAGGGATCTCTCTTCGATCGCTCCCTCAACGCGTTTGCGGCTCGGAGATTTTCAACGGGTGGCATCCGGCTCGGGAGAGCCCGAAGGCAATGGAGTCGAAGCCACCCGTTCCCGTTTCCTCTACCGGGAGGGACTATAGGCGAATAAAAAGCGAAAGTCAATAACTTTCTTCGCCCTTCCTCCGCACCCTCCTTTTCCTCTTCTTCCTCCTAACCGCGCTTCCTTCCCCGCATCGAACCCTTTAGCAGCGCAAATCTTCGTCTGCGCTATAGTTCAAGGCCATCGAGGTCAACTCATCATGCAAAACCTGCAACCGGAACAAGGCACGCTGCTGCTGCAACTCGCGCTGCCCGTGCTAAAGAACGAACATAAGACGACACGCCGGGTGATCGAAGCGATTCCGCTCGATAAGGGTGACTACCGCCCGGAACCCGTGGCGAAGACCGCGCTGGAGATTGCCTGGCACATTGCGGCGGCAGAGCAGCGATTCTTTGCGGGCGTGGCGGCGGGTGCGTTTGACTTCACGCCAATTCACCGGCCGGAGACGGTGCGCAACTCCGCGGAATTGGCGCAGTGGTTTGGCGAATCGTTCGCCAAGAATTTCGAGCGCCTGAGCGCTTTGTCGGGGGAACAGCTTGTGAAGGTGCTGGACTTTCGTGGCGTGCTGCAATTGCCGGCGGTGATGTACCTGGAATTCACGGTGAAGCATTCGGTGCACCATCGCGGGCAGCTTTCCACGTATCTGCGGCCGATGGGCAGCAAGGTTCCCGCGATCTACGGCGAAAGCTACGATTCGGCGGAAGCCAAGAAAGCCGCGCAAGCCTAAGCCGCAACAGACCGAGAGACCAACATTGTCATCCCGCCTGCCTTCCCGCTCGTAGGGGCACGATACATCGTGCCCGCCTCTCTCTCTCATGTAGTGGCCGGTCTTCAGACCGGTTCTTGGGTTTCTCCTGCCTTTCCTCCCCGCTGTCATCCCGAGGCCGCCGAGGGATCCCTCTTCCTCTTTAGGGGGGCGGAGCTTCAGCTCCGACATACAAGCACCCCCAAAACAAAAAACTCCCCAAACTCTTTCTTTCCCCGCTTACCCTGCTTGCCCCGATCTGCGAGGGGAGCGATCCCCGCCGGTCACGGGGCCTTTTTGTCCAGTTCCACGTTCAAGCTGGTGCTACCCGGGGCCAGCTTCATTTTGCGCTGCCACGGTTCATAACCTTTCTTGCTCACGACGATGACGTGCTCACCGGCGGCAAGTCCAATCTCGGCCGGCGCATTGCCTATGAAATTGCCATCAATCTCGATGTCGGCCGATACGGGGAGGGATGTAATCGATAGCTTAGGGAGATCAGCGGCGGGTGTGTCCGCGGCAGGTGTGGGCGCTTCCTTGTCCGCCACAGGTGCGGGTGCATCCTCGGCGGGTCTGTACATTGCAATGGCGTCAATATGCTCGTCAAGAACGGCATGCATCCTCGAAAACAAGGTGTCCATTGATACTGGATTGGGCGTGGTATCAAAGAGCGCTTGCATCGGAATGGCTTCCCCGGTTAGCTTGTCCGTTTGCCACAAAGAGTTGCCTCCCGCTTCTGCCAGCGACATGATAACGACGGTCCCGTGCGCAACCGCAGTGTCCAGAACTAAAGTAAGCCAGAACCGGGAGTTGTCCTTATTTCCAATGGTTATGCCCTTGTACTTCAGATAAGCCTCGGTGTTTCTCACAATGGGAGGAATTCCCCCCGCACCGGTGCGTTTATCCCAATGTGCGGTTGTTCTTGCGAAGATTGCGACATCCGCCTTAACCCCTGGCGCCGTCGCTTGGGCCCCTTGAGCTTGCGCCGCGGACACTGCGAAAAACAAAACCAGAGCTGCCAAAACTCCCAAGAAAAATTTTGCTTTCATCCTGATCCTCCCTATGCTTCTTCAACCGCGAGCCCGGCCATTCGCCCGCGATCGCTTTCGTTGCCACGCGGGTACCTCTCCTCGGGCGGCCGCCCACGGCCGTCCGGAGCGAATCTCCATCGCGCGCCTGCTCCTGCCGGGCCGGGATTCCTGCTGGCGCGGCGTTGCTTTTCGTTCTCACTCACCGGCGCCTCGCATTCGGGCGCCGGCGGCGAGTTGGCGCACTCACTTGTCCTGCGAGCTGCACGTGCGTTGCGCCGCCTTTGTCGAGCACAATGTGTAAAGGGTTATTTCGGGCTGGCCCAGAATTCGTAAAGCTGCGGGCCAGCTCTCTCGTGCTGCAATCCTTGGCCACACCAACCGCCGCATCTGCCAATTCCGCCACAGGCTGACGGGCGTCGACAGGGGTATTCTTTGGCACCGCCAAGTAACGTTGAAATAGTACGATCGTTTATTTGTGCTTAAGCGACACTGTTGGCGCTGTCCTCGGGCTTTCTCGATGGCGGGCGGGGCAGAGAGTGTTTGCGATTTGTGGTTGCCGAGGCGCGCCGGCCCGGAGTTCTCCCGCCACGTTGCGTCTGCGCTGCCCGCCTCGCCCGCCGTAGGATGGCCGCTCTCTTTCTTATGTAGTGGCCGGTCTTCAGACCGGTTCTTGGGTTTCTCTTGCCTATCCTCCTCGCCGTCATCCCGCCTGCCCCGAGCTGCGAGGGGAGCGAGGCGAGGGATCCCTCTGCCTCCTTAGGGGGTCGGACATTCATGTCCGACATACAAGCACCCCAAAAAGCAAAAACTCCCCAAACTCCCTCTTCCTTCCTGTCGCTCGCCCCGCCTCCCATCCCGATTCGGGAAGGGAATGTTGGCGATGGAGTAACCCCCTCCCCCTGGGTGTTTTTGTGAAGCATGTCAAAACAAAGGGGTTGCAGGCGCAAGTGTGCGCAAGAGTGTGAAAACAAGGGACTTAAAAACGCAGACTTTTGCTTTATAAACCATTTGTTTTGATATGGATGCGCACTCTTGGTGCAGAGGGTGGTTGTGCTGGGGATCTGCGGAGAGCGGGCGGGTTTGTGCCAAGTATTCACAACGCATTATACCCCTATATTTACTAACTGTCAATAGACATTGTGAGGTACTAGTCTCGAAACTCGTACGAATAGGGGAAGGGTGGAGAAGAAAGAAGAGCGGACCCACCCTTGCGAAAACCGCAAGGATGGGCCACCCAAAGTTGCCTCCGCGCAGCAAAGGTGCGCCACCCGCCAGGTCGTGGCTTCGTTTAGGCGGCACTCTTGAGGTATAGTAGCCTTCAAGTAACAAATGGAAAGGCTCTAGACAATGCCCATTGTTAAAGCCCTCGCGAGGAGTCTTCTGTTTGTCGCAGTGCTCTATGTTCTGTTTCGCTACGCCGGGGATTTTTCTACCAGTCAGAGCGTCGTGTTGACCATCGTGTCGTGGGTTGGATACGGACTGTACGAAAAGCTGAACCTTTCGCGCAAAGCCGAGGATGTCTTTACGCCGTTTTGTGTTTCTTTCTTTCCAAACTGGTACGAACTTTTGTCAGATTTAACGCTCATCAAAGGCGAAGAAGACTGGCAGCGATTGTGCGAGGCATCGAACAAAATTCCGGCCACAAAATTCAACGTATTCAAACAGGGGTTCTCGTTCACGGTAATCAGACCACCATCTGAGCAGGACTTACTACCCGGATTGGCCTTTTGGAACAACGAAAAAGTGTTCTTGAACGAGTTAGAACTTAGCGAACCTGTTATCGAGGAAGAGGGCGATGGTTTTAGGCTTCGACTTGGAGAGCAACACAACTTTTTCGATCATCCGAGTTGGTCAAGTCTGCCGCGTGTCGTATTCAGATGGGGCGCGAAGGGTTATGAAATCGGACTGGAAGTTCAAGAAGATTGGTGGAAGGAGCGCTGTCAGTCAGGTGCGGTGAAAGAACTCGCCAACATTAAGAAGGACACCGATCATCTTTGTGGCACCACTCGGCTAGTGATTGCCACGCTGCCTTACTCTGAGTTTGCGATTTACTATCAGCGCGTGGACTACGACAAGCAGGGAAAAGTCGAAGCAGAGCGCGACAAGCAGCTAAAAGCAAACGGATGGAAAAGGAAAGAAGAGGATAGAGATTCCGAAATACGGGACCCGTGGTCACGCATTGAACACAAGTACTTTTCCGTTGCGCATCGCGGCATTTAGGGGAGATGAGAAGCCAAGTGAGACGGGCCAACGAAGTTAACGAGGTGTTCCTGCGATTCCCGGAGTGGAGCCAAGGAGACAGAAACATGCTAAGAAACGAACAAGCAATTAACGCTATAAGAGAATTATTGCCGCACATTGAAACGGTTGATTTGCGCTCGCAGGCCATCCATGACCTGCTTCTGAAAAAGAATCTCGTAAGCGAACAGGACGTGAAGGACGCAATGAGTGCTGCAAAAGGCAGAATAGCGGCTAAATGGGGCGCGCTCCGAACAAAGCTTGAATCCTTTTTGAAAGAACAAAACGATATTTAGGTCTCTTCAATGGCCGTGAAATGCCCAAATCCGAAATGTCGCTCGACCGATGTCAAGGAGGATTGATTGGGCGCTCTCGCCCCGGTGCAAATCGGGGTTCGGATAGAAGAATCATGGTCGCAAGGGCAGATCGAATCGATGGATGGTGGAGCGATTCCACAGCAAGATGATTCACCGAGAGAGTTCCAGGGCTTCGGTCCTCAACCAACCTGGCATTCCGGCGGTGAAAAAACACTGCGGAGGAGTTTTGTGCCTTGACAACGCCTTCGCTCTTATCGAGGGGCACCCGCAGTTAACTCCCCATTTTTCGTCCGGGCGACCCGCCGCCAGCCGCCACCCACTGTGAGCATTGCAATTTGAAGCGGAAAGGCTCAACCGCCTGTAAGCCTCTTGCGGCCCTCATCCATCAGCATAACGAGGGCAGGCATGTGAGGCGCCAATTTCGTCGCTATGTCAGTAGCCTTATTGGCGATGCTAGCCAACTTTTCCCCACAGTCAAATATATATTTCCAGTTCCGTCTCTCCACGGGTTCATGGGTTTCTGCGACTATGGCTTCGAGCGCCTTGAACGATTCAAGTTTCTCGCGGCCAGTGAGTTCCATGCTCTGGTCGAGTAAAGCACCAATTTCTTTCAGACTAGTTCCCGTATCACCCATTTGTCCGATGTTCTGAATCGAGTTGCCCGTTGCAATCGCTTGATTCTCAATGGTCACGGAACCATAGAAATTCTGGTGCGACGCACCACCGTTGCGGGTGGCCGGCCAGTCCCTCATAGAATGCACTCCAAATGCACGGATCTCCTCACGTACGGCCTTAATGCACTCCTCCGCCATGGCGCAATCGCTCTCAAACCTTGCCCTGTCCGCCGACGAGACATTCGTGACGGGCCGAGGGCCTCGATAATTGTATGGTAGCGTTCTGGCGGCCACCGGCGCTCGGAAAGTCAGGCGTTGGAAGGTAATAATGTGGGGAGAATCTGGGGGTAAGAATCTTTGAAATAACGCGGACGTAGTGTCGCGCCAGCTGACGAATTGAGGGTTCTTCCAATCTAAGCGGCGCACGCTCTGAAGTTTTACCAATAGTTCATCAAGAAGGTTTGTCGCCCCTGCTTCTTGTAGTTGGTCCTGCATGGTCAAGCGTTATAAACCTCTTCGCCAGAGGGTATCTGAAGGAAAAGCGAAAGAAAAGCCGTCCCTATGTAGTAATTTGACTTAAACATAACCGCTCTTGCTGGTTCGAAATGGCGGGTGAGGCAGAGAGTTGTTTGGATTGCTGGCTGTAGGGGCGGGTGACCCACAGGAGAGCAGGCCACCCGCCGGCAAACATCACCTCAGGAGAACCATTGAACGAGGGCGCACGTGGGTTGACTCTGGCGATGATCGGGTGTATTTGAACTGCGCTTCCATCGCTGCGCGCGAGGGAAGGAAGTCTTCGATCAGGATGGCGGATTCGACGCGCAGCAGGTCATCTGCGAGGAGAGAGACACAAAATGGAAAAGACGGATTACAAGCTCACTCAGGTGAGTGTCGTTATGCTGGGAGTTCAGGATGTGGCGCGGGCGCTGGGCTTCTACCGCGACAAATTGGGCCTGGAGGTCCAGCGTGAGATCCCTGGATTTGCTTTCCTAAACGGTGGCGGGATCACCTTGTGCCTCAGCGAGGCCGCCGTCAAAGCGCGTGGGCAGGTTGCCGGTGCGGGCGAGGTCGTCTTCTCTGTGCAGGACGTAGGTGCCGCCTATGAGGCGCTAAAAGGAAAGGGAGTCCAGTTCACTCACGAGCCGCGAAGCATCACGCCTACCGCGCGGGTCGCCAACTTCGATGACCCTGACGGAAATCACCTCTCCGTCTATGGGCCTTGATTCCGCGGGCGCGTGGCACAGGCTTAGCACGTTGCAGCGGAATCGAGTCAGCAGAATCGTGACGACGAGGAGAAGGGCGGTGAGTTATAATCGGGCAGCGCAGTGTGTACGCTGCAAATGAAACCAACAGGGGATAGCGTCTCGCGCGTCATTTCCGGCGTTCCGGAAGCCACCATCGACAAATCCAAGCGGGAGTTTCTGCGCGCAGCTATGGCGTTGCTCGCCGGCCTGAATCTACCCAGAACGTCCCTGGCCGGCGGAGGCCTACACGGGACCGGCGGCTCCGGGCAGCGGGTGGTGATAGTGGTTTTTGGCGGCGTCCGCCGCGCCGAAACCTTTTCACCGCAGGGATTGGTGAACATTCCGCACTTGTCGGGAGACTTGCTTCCCCAATCGTTGTTCTATCGCGACGCCCGCAATGAAGGCGTGACCGCGCATTTCAACGCCATCTCCAGCATGCTGACCGGCAACTGGCAGCGCGTGGATGACTGGGGCAAGCTCGCGCCCACCACGCCAACGCTGTTCGAGCAGTTTCGCAAGGGACTGGGCGCGGCGCAGAGCGACACGTGGGTCGTGGCCAGCAACAAAGCGCTCACGAACCTGATCGGGGCCAGCTCGGCCACAGATTATGGCCCGATGTACGGCGCCAACGTGGTCTTCCCGAAGCAGCTTATGGTAGCGGCGGTGGCCAACGCCTTGCGAGCGGGACGCAGCCGCAACATGGCGGATCGCGAAAAGATCGAGGCGGAGCTGCAAAGCATGCTGGAAGCGGGCAACTACGAAGGCCTGGGATGGAGCGTGTTCGACGGGGCCGAGCGGCTGGATCCGCGCGTGCGCGCCACCATTGAAGAGGCCATTACGTCCTTTGTGCGCAGCGGCGGCCCCACTTCAGGCGACGAACTGACGTTCCTGGTGAGCCGCGAGGTCATGCGTAAATTTTCACCGCGCCTTCTGGTGGTCATCTTTTCGGATGTGGAAGTGGCGCACTTTGGCTCCTACGCGATGCACGTCGGGGGCATACGGACCGGCGACCGGCTCAGCTACCAGATGTGGCAGGAAATACAGGCCAACTCCGAATATAAGGGCAAGACCACCATGGTGGTTATGCCGGAGTTTGGGCGCGATCCAGATGGCTCGACGACCAATGGCTTTTTCAACCATCGCGGCGACACCGAGTCCACCCGGGGCACGTGGATGATGGCGTTGGGCGCGGCGGTCGAGAAGCCTCAGATTATTGAACGGCCCATCCGCCACGTGGATCTCTGCGCCACACTCGGGGACCTGCTGGGGTGTCCGCCGATGGATTCACAGGGCGTACGGCTGAAGGAGTTGCGAGGCTAAATCGCGCGTCCCAGGTGTGGGGAAAGGTTGCGAAGTGACTACGCAGGTCCAGGAAAAGCTGCCGGAAGAACTTCAAGACGCCTTGGACAAGGGCTTGCTGAAGCGCCTGCCGATTACTTTCCAGCCCGTTACCCGGCAGCAACTGCGGGAATGGGACACCCTGTTTCCCTACGAACGCCAGTCGATTCTGCGGTTGCTTCTCTATCTGGCGAGTTTGAACGAACAGCAGCTCGCGGAACTTTTCCGAGAGGTGGTTCAGCTCGAGGAGAAGATGGGTGTGCGCGGCTGGCAGTTCTCCACCGAGGAGCAGACCATCCTGAATGCGTCGCTGCTGGCGCGCTCGCGCTACTACCAGGAATGGCGCAAAGCGGTGCAAAAGGTCTTCGACGCAGCCGATCAGCAAGCCGGGAGCGAGAAGAGCGCCGACGCCGGGGGCAATCGGCTCATCCTGTTGATCATGCCTCAGGTTCTACCGCTGGAGCGCGCGAAGGTCTGGGAAAGATGGCAAGGGGTCGGGCGTCCCGTGCGACTGGATCTGGCGATGTCGCGCGAGAGTGGGAGTCCCGCGGAAGTGCTTCTCGGTGGATCCAGCACGGGTGAAGGTGGACGACTATTGGAAGTGGTGTCGCGCCGGCCCAACGCTTCCTCTGCGGACTGTTGGGTTCTGGACGCTGGATCGAATCTTGTGGACTGCGCACTGAGGCAGGAGCCCTCCGGTGCTGGCGCTCCGTCAGCCACGCTGCTCAGCCATGAACGACTCGCCACGCTGCGCCAGAATTTCTCGCGCGAAGTGAACTCCATGCGAAAGGATTTGGCTGACGCCGACGCCGTGTTCGATCGTTTGCGCAAGGCTGACGTCACGGCGTGGTGTCCGCCGGAGGTGGCACAGGTACCGGTGATTCGGGAGTTCCTGCGGTCGCTCTACCTCAGCGGCAACGGGGCGTTAATCTTCTCGAATTCTTTCGTCGAGTGGAGCGCCTCCGAGGCTTTTCGCCGGGCGCGGCCTGCGTTCGTGATGGCGCAGTTCGGGGTGAGGAGCAAGCCGAAGCCCTTCACCAGCGTGGCCGTGTTCGATAACCCGGATGAGGTGAACCCGCTTCCGGCCGTGGACGACTTGCCGGGCAGCGCGCTGGACGCGCAGGTGCTGGCGTTGTATGTGTGGCTGGCCGCGAGCCGCTATGACGAATACCGGCGAAACACCGCGTGCCTGTGCATCGCCGAGAGCTTGTCCGAAGCCTATATCGTGGCTCCGCCGGAGTTTGCGCTGTGGCGCGAGGCCGAACCCGTCACGCTGGACCGCCTCCGTGCGACGCTGACTCACTGGCTGGCGTGAGCACCCCGCCGCGGGCTGACTCGCCGCTGTTTTCCTGAGCGGAACACGCGGGCGCGCGAAACGCAGCACGCAGCCCTGCACCTCCTTTGCTTGCCAAGCTCTCAAGCGTGACGCTACACTTCAAATCAAGAGAAACGAATGCGTGAAGGAGAAATTCTTATTGGCGCCGCCAATTACACAAAACTCGCCCTGATCAGCTTACTGGTATTTTCTCCCCAGGTCTCGGGGCAGGGAATGGCCCAGGGTTCCGGTCCGCCGCCCAGCGCCAAATCGTTCAGGTGCAAAGATCGCACGATTCCCCAACTGGTGGACGTTACCGAGAAGTCCGGGATACATTTCTTCCACACTTCTGCTCCCGAGAGCCGCTACATCATCGAATCCATGAGCGGCGGCGTGTTGCTGCTGGATTACGACCGCGATGGCTGGCTGGATATTTATTTCACCAATGCTCCGACGGTGGAGATGGCGCTCAAGGGGGAAAAGTCCAAGGGAGCGCTGTATCACAACAATCACGACGGCACGTTTACCGACGTGACCGACAAAGCTGGGATTGGCACTCCCTGCTTCGCCATGGGTGGCGCGGTCGCCGATTACGATAACGATGGCTGGCCGGATATCTACGTCACCTGTTATGGGGGCAACGTCCTTTACCACAACAACGGCGATGGCACATTCACGGACGTGACCAAGAAGGCCGGCGTGGCCGATGGTCGCTGGTCCACCGGAGCAGCCTTTGGCGATTACGACGGCGATGGTTTTGTCGACTTGATGGTCGCCAATTATGTGGACCTGGACATTCATAACCCGCCGGTGTTCGGCAGCAGCGTCACCTGCAAATTCATGGGCATTGATGTCCAGTGCGGTCCCCGCGGGCTGAAAGGAGCCGGCGATTCTCTCTTCCACAACAACGGAGACGGCACCTTCACGGACGTTTCCAAAAAAGCCGGCGTGGATGATCCCGATGGTTATTACGGCCTGACGACCATCTGGGCCGATTTCAATAACACGGGACGCCCGGATATTTACGTCGCCAACGATTCGACGGCCGGTTTTCTGTACCGCAACGACGGCAACGGGAAATTTACCGACATTGGCCTGGAATCAGGCACGGCTCTTGGAGAGGATGGCCACGAGCAAGCGGAAATGGGCCTGGCCGTGGGAGATTACCTGCACACCGGGCGGCCCGCCCTGGCGGTGACGGATTTCTCCATGGACAACACGGCCCTTTACCGCAACGACGGCAACTGGGATTTTCAGGAGGTCGCTTACGCCTCGGGCATCGGCCTGCCGTCCGTCCCGTGGGTGAAATGGGGCATTGCGTTTGTGGATCTGGATAACGACGGATGGCTTGACTTGGTGACTGTCAACGGCCACGTCTATCCGCAAGCAGACAAACTGGCATCCGGCGCGAAGTATCGCGAACCGAAGCTGGTCTATTACAACCAGGGGGATGGCACATTCTGCGATGCCAGCGAGCAGTCAGGACCGGCGATAGTCAGGCCCAATGTATCGCGAGGGCTCGCCGTCGGGGATCTTTTCAACGACGGCAATATGGATTTGGTGGTGGAAGAATTGACCGGGACTCCGCTGGTGCTCCGAAATCCGGGAATTCCCGGCAACCATTGGGTGAGTTTTGAGCTGGCGGGCACGAAGAGCAACCGCATGGCCATCGGGGCCCGTCTGAAAATTGTTGCCGGCGGAATGACGCAGACCGAAGAGATCCACAGTGGCGGCAGCTATATTTCGCAGAGCGATCAACGCGTGCACTTTGGTCTGGGCAAAGCGACGAAGATTGACAGTCTGGAAATTCGCTGGCCCTCCGGCAAAGTGGAAACCATCAAGGATTTGGAAGCTGATAAGTTTTACAGCGTTCTGGAAGGGGAGGGCATCGTGCCGCGCGCCAAGATTCTTCCCTCCGCAGCCAAAAAGCAGTAGCGGCCAGGTACCTGGTCAGTTTCCGGTAAGAGCGTTTACCAAGACTTAGGCGGTGCTCTGGGGAACGAGCTGGTAACTTCGATGGGCCTGTCTCCGTATTGACCTGCAGGAACCGAGGAACGTTGATTCTGGTCTGGCGTGCGCTACAACAACGCAGCACGGTCCGACTGAGGCACCCTTGAGGAGCACTTTATGAAAGCGATTGTACGCACGCAATACGGACCACCGGATGTGCTGCAGTTCACGGAGGTAGAAAAACCTACCCCCAAGGACAATGAGGTCTTGATAAAACTTTACGCGGCATCGGTAAATCCACTGGACTTGTTCCAGATGAGAGGTGCGCCGATGCTCCGGTCGATCCCGGGGCTGCGCACACCAAAACACCAGGTCCTCGGAGTTGATATAGCAGGGCGGGTTGAGGCGGTTGGCAGCAACGTAACCCAGTTCAAACCAGGAGACGAGGTGTTCGGGGTTGGGGGAAAAGGCTTCGCAGGGGGCGGGTTTGCCGAATACGTGTGTGCTGCTGAAGATAAATTGGCGCTGAAGCCAGCCAACAGTTCGTTTGAGGACGCCGCATCCGTACCGGTGGCGGCACTCACCGCTCTTCAGGGTCTTCGTGATAAGGGACGCATCCAGCCCGGCCAGAAGGTTCTGATTGATGGCGCGTCTGGCGGTGTGGGTACGTTTGCGGTCCAGATTGCCAAATCGTTCGGGGCTGAAGTCACTGCCGTGTGCAGCGCCAGGAATGTGGACACGGCGCGAAGGATTGGCGCAGACCACGTCATTGATTACACGCGGGAAGATTTCACGCGGAGTGGGCAGCGTTACGATCTGATCCTGGGTGCCAACGTCCATCATTCGATTTTCGATTACATGCGCGCGCTGAGTCAGAACGGAATTTATGTCGTCGTCGGAGGCGGCTTGGCTCGAATTTTCCAAGCGATGTTACTCGGACCTTTACTATCGCGGATCGGGAGCAAGAAGACGTGCTTCTTTATCGCGAATATCAACCAGAAGGATTTGGTTTTTCTGAAAGATCTTCTTGCAGCCGGAAAAGTTGTACCCGTCATCGATAGACGTTACCCGTTGAGCGACGCGGCTGAAGCTCTGCGTTATCTTGAAGAAAGACACGCGCGAGGGAAAGTCGTATTAACCGTCGAACATAGTAATGACACTTAAAAAGGAGCTGCGCCAGACCGCTATTCATAACGGCAGGTGAGCTTGGTAGTTCGCGGTCCGAAGTCGTTGAAGCAGGGAACTGCGCCGCCGCATGCAACTGGCCAGGCCTCTTCTCCCGCTGCTAATTCCTGGTCGCCTAATCGGGAACTGACCCGCCGCCAACGCCCAGGGGCGCTTGACGAGGCGATGCGCATTCTATATCGTCATCGCAAAAGTGGAGTGGAGATCGGCACCGATAGACGGGCAGGGATTTTAGTTTCATCGCTCCTTGTACGGAAACAATCATCCGAGGAAATCGAGGGCTCATCATGCCCATGCGTTACACACTTGCATTAGACGCCGGCACCACCAGCGTTCGCGCGATTCTTTTTGATCACAGCGGCCAGATCTCCGCCGTGGCGCAGCGGGAGATCCGGCAAATCTTTCCGCACCCCGGCTGGGTCGAGCATGATCCGGAAGAAATCTGGTCTTCGCAGGTGGCTGTGGCCATGGAAGCGCTTGGCAGTGTGAGCGCAAGCCCGGGTGACATCGCCGCGATTGGCATCACCAATCAACGGGAGACGAGCATCGTGTGGGACCGCGAATCGGGCGAGCCGGTCCACAATGCGATTGTGTGGCAGGATCGCCGCACGGCGGGAATGTGCGATCAGTTGCGCCGCGGCGGGGCCCTGAAAATGATTCAGAAGCGCACGGGCCTGCTGTTGGATTCGTATTTCTCCGCAACCAAAGTGAGCTGGATTCTGGACAATGTTGCGGGGGCGCGCAAAAAAGCCGAACAAGGCAAGCTGGCTTTCGGTACGGTGGACAGTTGGCTGGTCTGGAAACTCACCAGCCGCTCGAAACATATCACCGACGCCAGCAATGCCTCGCGCACGCTGTTGTTGAACATCCATACAGGCGAGTGGGACGCGGAACTGCTAAAGCTTTTTCGCATTCCCGCGAGCATGCTGCCCGAAGTGCGCTCTTCCAGCGAGGTGTATGGCCACGTAAATTCCACGCTCGGGCTCCAGGACATTGCCATCGGCGGCATCGCGGGGGATCAACAAGCCGCGCTGTTTGGACAGATGTGCATCAAGCCCGGTGGAACGAAAAGTACCTACGGGACGGGATGCTTCCTGCTGCAAAATACCGGGGCGAAGGCGGTCGACTCCAAAAACCGTCTGCTAACCACGATCGCCTGGAAAATCGGAGGGAAGACGGATTACGCGCAGGAAGGAAGCGTGTTCATCGGCGGCGCGGTGGTGCAGTGGTTGCGCGACGGCTTGAAGCTAGTGCGTTCCGCGCCGGAAGTGGACGCACTCGCTGCCACGGTGAAGGACAGTGGAGGACTTTTCCTGGTGCCCGCGTTTGCCGGCCTGGGCGCGCCGCATTGGGATCCATACGCGCGCGGCCTCCTTATCGGTATCACGCGGGATGCAACGAGCGGGCATGTGGCGCGGGCGGCGCTCGAAGGAGTAGCCTTCCAGGTGGCCGACCTGCTGGAAGCCATGCAGAGTGACACGGGTAAGAAACTAAGGGAACTGCGCGTGGATGGAGGCCTGACTCGCAGCGAATTGTTGATGCAATTTCAGGCGGACATTTTGGGTATACCAATTGTGCGTCCGGCGGTTACGGAAACAACGGCCTTGGGAGCTGCCTACCTGGCGGGACTTGCGACGGGTTTCTGGAAGAATCTCCAGGACGAGGCTTCGCAATGGAAGGCGGAAAAAGTGTTCGAGCCTAAGATGCGCCGGGCGCAAGCCGGCGAACTGCGCGCACGCTGGCAGGAAGCGTTGGCGCGGGCGAAGCAGTGGGAACACCCCGCGGAAAGCGGGAGGAAGGGAAAAAGGAAGAGGAGCAGGGCACGCTAGTGTCGCGTCCCGAAAGTCAGGTGCATTTCTCTCTAGGGGGTCAGGGCTTCAGCCCTGACATACAGCCTGTCAGTTGAATTGGGCTTTAGCCCCTGAGGATTCCGGGCTTTTTCTTTGTGTTTCCTGGACACAGCGCTGGCAGGTCTCTGCAAGGCAGCGGAATCCCTTGCTTCAGGGGCTAAAGCCCGGTGATCATTTAGGCTTTCCGCCGGGGCTGAAGCCCCGGCCTCCTAAAGAACAAAGTCGGAAAGGAGAAATCCTACGAAACGCGACGAAATGCTAGCTCAAGTTCGCGCCCAACGCGAACCTTTGGGCTTGATTGTCATCGGAGGCGGCGCGACGGGTGTTGGCGTGGCCGTGGACGCCGCCGCGCGCGGTTACAGGACATTGCTGCTGGAGCAGCATGATTTTGGGAAGGGAACGTCAAGCCGCAGCACCAAACTCGTGCATGGCGGCGTGCGCTATCTGGAACAAGGGCAGGTCTCGCTGGTCATGGAGGCGCTGAAAGAACGCGGCATTCTGCGCCAGAATGCGCCGCATTTGGTAAGCGAATTGCCTTTCGTCGTGCCCAACTATTCCTGGTGGGAAGGCCCGTTCTACGGCATCGGGCTCAAAGTCTACCAAGCCATGGCGGGCAAGTATGGCTTCGGCCCATCCGAACTGCTGTCCAAGGAAGAAACCGTTGAACGCATCCCAAACATCAACACGGACGGGCTGCGCGGCGGAGTGATCTACTACGACGGGCAGTTTGACGATGCGCGTCTGCTGATCGATCTGGCTGCCACCGCCGTCGAACAAGGCGCGATCCTGCTCAACTACATGCAAGTGACGGGACTCACGAAAGACGCGGACGGCCTGCTGGACGGCGTTCTGGCGCGCGACATCGAGAGCGGCGAAGAATTCGCACTCAAAGCCAAGGTCGTCATCAACGCCACCGGCCCGTTCACCGACTCCGTGCGCCACCTGGCCGAACCGAAAGCGGAAGACATGATCTCTCCCAGCCAGGGCGCCCACATCGTTCTGGATAAATCATTTCTCCCGGGAGATCACGCCATCATCGTGCCGCGCACCAGTGATGGCCGGGTGATGTTCGCCATTCCCTGGCACGGGCACACGCTGGTGGGCACCACCGACACTCCCATCGAGCACGCCGACCTCGAACCCGTGCCCATGGAGCAGGAGATCGAGTTCATGCTCAGCACCGCCAGCCTCTATCTGGCGAAGAAACCCACAAAGCAAGACATCCTGAGCACGTTCGCGGGAATCCGGCCGTTGCTGCGTTCCGGGGACGGCAGGAACACGGCAGCCTTCTCTCGCGACCACGCCATCCTCATTGATCCCTCCGGCCTGGTCAACATTGCCGGCGGCAAGTGGACCACCTATCGAAACATGGCGGAGCATTGCGTGGACCAGGCCGCTACCCTTGCGGGCCTGACCGAACGACCCAGCGTGACCAAGCACCTGAACATCCACGGCTTTCATCAACACGCGGAGCGCTTTGGCTCGCTTGCTTTTTACGGCTCCGACGCGCCGTTCATTCAAGAGATTATCCGCGGCGATGCCAGTCTGGGCGAAGCCATGCACCCGGCCCTGCCGTACTGCGCCGCGGAAGTTGTGTGGGCCGTGCGCGAGGAGATGGCGCGCTCCGTGGAAGACGTTCTGGCGCGGCGCACCCGCGCACTCTTCCTCAACGCCAGGGCGGCCATTCGGATGGCTCCCCGGGTGGCGCAAATCCTGGCGAAAGAATTGGGGCGCGATCAGCAGTGGCAGGAAAACCAAATACAACTTTTTGAGGAGTTGGCGAAGGGCTATCTTGTGAAAGGATAAGTATCTGGAAAAACGTTGCGGCGTGCTCTCGATCTTCTCGGGACGCATCAGCAATCGTCAGACAGATTGACGGTATCGAAGCGGAATGAACTCGCCGCCGGCGTTTTTCTCCGGTACACTTTGAAAAATCTATATGACAAACGTATCGCGACGCAACATGCTGAAGAGTGTGCTTACTGGAGTGACTATGGCTTCCGTTCCATCCACGTTGTGGTCCAGGCAGGGAGTTCCCGTGCCTCGCAGGGCCCGCGTGAAGCAATCGGTTTGCCGCTGGTGCTACCAGCAGATTCCACTCGAGGAGCTTTGCGCCAAATCCGCGCAGATGGGCTTGAAAGCCGTGGACCTGCTCAATCCCGAGGAGTACGAGGTGCCCGGGCGCTATGGCCTTGTTTGCAGCATGGGTTACGCGGGAGGCGGTGAGATTGACAGCGCGATGAATCGCGTGGATAACCACGCGAAGATTGAAGAAGCTTTTCGCAAGTACATCCCCCTGGCAGCCAAGGCCGGCGTGCCGAACGTAATCACTTTTTCCGGCCCCCGCAAAGGGATGTCCGACGACGAAGGCGCCAAGAACACGATTGCGGGGCTCAACCGCGTCAAGAAAATTGCCGAAGATCATGGGGTCACGATCTGCATGGAGCTTCTGAACAGCAAGGTGGATCACAAAGACTATATGTGCGACCACACGGCATGGGGAGTGCGTGTGGTGGAGGCGGTGAACTCGCCGCGCGTGAAGCTGCTCTATGACATCTATCACATGCAGATCATGGAGGGAGACCTGATACGCACAATCCAACAGAACATCCAGTGGCTGGGGCACTTCCACACCGGGGGCGTTCCCGGAAGGCACGAACTGGACAATACGCAGGAAGTACAGTGGGACGGCGTGATGCGCGGCATCCTCGCAACCAACTTCCAGGGCTACGTGGCGCAAGAATTCTTGCCCACGCGCGACCCGCTTACCTCCCTGCGGCAAGCCGTCGATCTGTGCGATGTGTAATGCCAGTCCGGAGAGATTCGCCCGCTGAACCTGGCAGGCTGGTTCAGCGACGACGGGTTTCCGCTCCACAAAAGTACAAAAGCAGCCCGAAATGGCGGTGCGCATGAGGCAGATCCTGGTCACCGGAGCGACCGGCAAAGTCGGCCGCCATTTTATTGAGCGAGTTCTTCAGTCCGGCGAACTGCCCGACGTGAAGATCCGCGCGTTGTGCCACAACAGACTTCTGCAACCGTACGCGCGCCTCGAGGTTGTCCAGGGGAGCATTTCTGATCGCGCTGTGGCGCACAAAGCCCTGGATGGTGTCACTCATGTATTGCATTGCGCTACGTGCAAGGAAACCCCGGACGACATCATCGACGTTTCCGTGAAGGGTCTCTTCTGGCTCCTCGAAGAGTGCCGCACCAGCCCTGCTTTCCAGCAGTTCATCCTGCTCGGCGGCGATTGCGCCGTGGGCCATTTCTTCTATCCGCATCCCGTCCCCGTCACCGAACAGCAAAAGCACAGCGCCTATCCCGGGTGTTACGCACTCTCGAAGGTTCTCGAAGAGGTGATGTTGGAACAATATTTCATCCAATACGGCCTGAACGGATGCTGTCTGCGTGCGCCCTGGATCATGGGAAAGGATGATTTCAAATACACGCTCTCCTTTGGCGAGGATGTTTTTGGCGGACCGCGCTGGCGGGACCTGGTGGGGCCCAAGCGGGCCAACGCCTATTGCAAAAGCGGCGCGGTGCCCTTGATGCTTGATCCAGATGGCCGTCCCGTCAAACGCAATTTCGTGCACGTCAGCGATCTTGCGGATGCCATCCTGAAAGCGCTAGACCATCCCAAGGCGCGCCAGCAGACCTTCAACATTTGCATGGATGAACCGGTGGATTACCAGCAGGTGGCCGATTATCTGCGCCAAACACGAGGGCTTCCTTCTGTTGGGATTAAGACTCCTTATCATTCAACTTGGCTGGACAACAGCAAAGCGAAATTTCTTTTGGGCTGGCGCCCTCGCTTTGATCTTAAACGCCTGATCGAGGAAGCCTGGACTTACCAGCGGGAGGCAGCCGACCCGCGGCACATCTGGTACCCAGGATAGCGATCCGGCCACTGCACGGAATGTCGCCAAAACGGACGAAGACAGAACAAATCTAAAATTGTGCACGGTTTGTCAGTTGAGATCCTTCGGGGCGCAAACTGCGCGCCCCTCAGGATGACAACGTGTTGGCATGACTGGCAGTGTTGGCGTGATTGGCTAACGCTCGCAATTGTATCTCGTGAGAAATCCGGCTAGGGACCGTCAAGCGTTGCGGGTAGTGATTACAGGGCATAGAATGCCGTCTGGACTGGAAACGAACTGCAACGATAGCTGTAGAAAAGGAAATTGGGTCTCCAGAATGAATTGCTTCCGCATGGTGCAATCCCCCTTTCAGAATCGCGTGAGTCGATATTTCCTGTTTCTCCTTTTGTGGGCCGTTGTATTTGCTGGTTTGCCCGCGGCCACGGCGGCGGCGCAAACCCCTTCCCCATCGCAACTGGATGCCGTCACGGTTGAGGGCACGGTTCGGAACTCGGCGGGTGAACCAGTGATGGGAGCATCCGTGGTCCTTGAGGAGAAAAGCGGGACGCACAAACTGGAAACGAAAACGGATGCAGAAGGGAAGTTTAGTTTTACCGTTCGTCATGCTGGAATGTACACGGCGACGGTGGAAAAAGCGGGGTTCGGCAAGTGCGCCACGGACCCGATGCCGTTGTTGTCATCCGGTCAGAAGAAACAGATCGAACTGCGCTTGCAAAGTGCAACGCCGGCCCAGCCTTCCTCTTCTACTGCAACCGCATCTCCGGGCGCCATGGAATTCAAGGACGAGCCCAATTTCACCGTGGCTGGAGTTACCGACTGGTCCGGCGCGGGAGGCCATGGCTCCGACACCAGTCTGCGAACCGGAGAAGCGCTTGCTCGAGAGACGCTGGCGCTCAAATCCAGCGGGCCAGACGAAACTTCGCACGGTGCTGCGGCAGGAGACGCAACGGGACGCGAAAGCTTGGAGTCGGAGAACAAACTGCGCGCCGCTGTCGCGCGGACACCTGATAGCTTCGAAGCGAATCATCGGCTCGGCGAATTCTATCTGCGCTCCGGCAAATATCGCGAAGCCATCGCATCCCTCAAGGCCGCCTACCAAATTAACGGCGAAAATGTTGCCAATGCCTATGATCTGGCGCTGGCTTACCGGGGCCTCGGCGACTTTGTCCCCGCTCACGATCTGGCCGTGAAGGTCCTCGCGAACGCAGAAGGCGATGCCGGGCTGCATGGGCTTCTGGGCGACCTGGACGAGCGTCTGGGTGATCCCCTCGGAGCAGTGCGCGAATACGAACGCGCCGCCACGCTCGAGCCTAGCGAGCCGAATTACTTCGAGTGGGGGACCGAACTTCTGCTGCACCGCGCTGTCCGGCCCGCCGTGATCGTCTTCAAGAAGGGGTCAGTTGCCCACCCCAATTCCGCCAGGATGCTGGTTGGGCTCGGCGCTGCTTTGTACGCTGATGGTTCTTACGATGAAGCGGCCGGTCAGCTTTGCCATGCCTCGGACTTGCAGCCGGAAGATGCCACGCCCTATCTCTTCCTGGGCAAAATGGAAGTAACTTTACCCACTGTGTTCTCCTGCAGCGAACAGAAGTTGGCTCGTTTCCTGCAGAATCAGCCCGGAAATGCTCTCGCCAACTATTATTTCGCGATGGCGGTCTTGAAACGGGGCCGGGAATCGAAGAGTTCAGCAGACTCGCAACAGGCGGAAGCGTTGCTTAAGAAATCGGTGGCGATCGACCCCAAACTGGGCGAAGCGTACCTGCAGCTTGGGGTTTTGTACGCGGCGCAGGGTGCCAGCGATGAGGCCATTGCCGCATTCAAGAAGGCCATCGAAGTGGCGCCCGGCCTGGGCGAGGCGCACTACCGGTTAAGCCAGCTCTACAAACGCAGCGGCGAAAAGGCCAAGGCCGAACAGGAAATTCAGCTCTACAAACAGGTGGAGAAGAGCGAAGCCGATGAAGTCGAACGGCAGCGGCGTGAAGTGCAACAATTCCTGATTATCTTGAAAGACCAGCCGACGGTCTCCGCGCCGCACTGACAGAGTCTTCCTGGACGGCTTTCTGAAAACGGTTGACAGACCTGCTAAGATTCTGCAGAACTCTTTTTTCACTTCCACGTATCACATCGCTCCCCACGGAAAGGAAAGACATGGACCGACGAAATTTTCTAAAGACGACAGGAACGGTAATTGCCGGCGCTACGCTGGCGCGCGATGCGTTCGCAGGCAGTGCACAGCAATCCGGCGATTCCGCGGCTGGCGGACGGCTGATCCTCCCGATCAACCGCAACTGGCGCTACAACCGCAAGTTCGTCGAAGGCGCGCACGAAGCGAAGTTCGACGACTCCGCGTTTGAACGCGTCGTGGTTCCGCACACCAACGTCAAGCTGCCCTGGCATAGCTTCGACGACAAGGACTATGAGTTTGTCTCCATCTACCGGCGGCGTTTCAAGCTGCCGCGGGAAACGCGCGGGCGGCACGTGTTTGTTGACTTTGAAGGTGTCATGACGGCGTCCACGGTATGGATCAATGGCGTGCAGCTCGGCGAGTACAAGGGTGGCTACACGCCTTTTTCGTTTGATTTGACGCCGCACATCGATTATGCGGGCGAGAATGTGCTCGCGGTGGATGTGGATTCGCGGGAGCGGGCGGATATCCCGCCGTTCGGCTTTCAGATCGACTACATGACCTTTGGCGGGATCTACCGCGAGGTCGCTCTTCGCGTGGTGCCGGGGACTTTTATCGAGAACATTTTTGCCAAGCCCAAGGACGTTTTGACGGCGTCCCCTCGCGTGGAAGTGGACTGTTTCGTGCAGCACCTGGAAGAGCTGCATGAGCCGCTGACGCTTGAGGTTGAACTGCGCGACGGGAAGCAGGTGCTGGCGAAGGCCACGGGCCAGGTTGCGGTGTCGGCGGCCACGACAGAGAGTGTCGCGCACAGCGTGGTGCTCGAAAACCTGGGCACGGTCAAATTGTGGGACCTGACTAACCCCAATCTCTATACCGTGCACGTTCGTTTGGTGCGCGGCACGCGAGTTGTGGACCAGGATTCGCGGCGGATTGGTTTTCGGCAAGCCGAGTTTACCGACCATGGCTTCGAGTTGAATGGCAAGGTCATCAAGCTGCGGGGTCTCGACCGTCATCAGACATTCCCGTTTGTCGGGCAAGCCATGCCGGCCAAGCCGCAGCGGCGCGACGCGGAAATTCTTCGCAAGAAGCTGAGGTGCAACATCGTGCGCACTTCGCACTACCCGCAATCCAGGCATTTCCTGGATGCTTGCGATGAAATGGGCCTGCTGGTCCTGGAAGAAATCCCCGGCTGGCAGCACATCGGGGATGAACCCTGGAAGCTGATTTCGATTGACAACGTGGCGCGCATGATCGAGCGCGATTGGAACCATCCCAGCATCATCCTCTGGGGCGTGCGCATCAACGAATCGCTGGACGACCATGACTTCTACGTGCGCACCAATGCGCAGGCTCACAAGCTCGATCCCACGCGGCAAACCGGGGGCATACGTTATTTCCAGGAGTCCGAATTCCTGGAAGACGTTTTCACGATGAACGACTTCGGTTTCCCGCTGAAACCGCCCAATCATCCCCGCTATCTGATTACCGAATTTGTCGGCCACACCTATCCGACAAAGACCATTGACGACAAAGAGCGGCTGATGGAGCATACGGTCCGCCACGCGCGCGTCCACGATCAACTCGCTTCCAATCCGCAATATGCCGGCGGCATCGGTTGGTGCGCTTTCGACTACAACACGCACAGCGATTTCGGCAGCGGCGACCGCATTTGTTACCACGGTGTGACCGACATATTCCGCGAGCCGAAGCCCGCGGCCGGCTTTTACAGGTCGCAGTGCGATCCTGCGGAAGAAATTGTTCTGGAGCCCGCCTTCCACTGGGCCCGTGGTGATGAATCGATCGGATTCACAAAGGCCATGGTCTGTTCCAACTGCGACCATCTGAAGTTTTATGTTAATGATAAGTTGGTGGCGGAAGCCGATCCGGACAAAGCACAATTCCAATACCTTCGCTATGCGCCGTTCACCGCGGATTTCCGGCATTCCGTACGGGAGTGGGGAGACTTGCGGATCGAAGGATATATCGAGGGCAAGCAGGTGATCACCAAGACGCTATCCGGTAAGGGGCTCGATCAGAAGTTTACCCTGTTGCCAGACGACACAAAATTAAACGCCGACGGCGCCGACGCGACACGCGTGGTTCTTCGCGTGACGGACGAATTTGGCGCCATCCGGCCGTTCGCGAACGACGCCATCAAGTTGAAGCTGGAAGGCCCCGCCGAAATCATCGGCGACAATCCATTTGCGCTGATTGGCGGCACCGGCGCGATCTGGATTCGCGCGAAGGAACAACCGGGAACCGTCCGGCTGACGGCGACTCACCCGGTCCTCGGAACACAGCAAGTTCAGTTTGAACTCGTGAGCGTCGCCCCGGAGACGGCCTAGCCTGATACGGATGGGAAGCATCTGACCGAGATTTGGCGAAAGCAGAAAGAAAGAAGGAACTGCACCATGAAGAACATAGTGTGGAAGTCTGTGTTAATGGTAATTCCTCTGTTGGGGCTCGCAGTGAATGGCAGGGCACAAGCAAGCTACGCCCTGCGCTCCCCGGACAAAAGAATCGAAGTGCGAATCCGGACGGCGCAAGGCGTTCGTTACGATGTGGTCCTGAAGGGCGTGGCGCTCCTGCAGGACAGCTCCCTCTCGATGGACGTTGACCATAAGGTGCTGGGGCACGAGGTCAAGGTCACGGGATCGAAGGAACGCCACAGCGATCAGATGCTTGAACCGGTGGTGCGCCAGAAATTCGCGAAAATCCGCGACAACTTCAACGAACTCCGGCTGGACATGGAAGGCGGCTATGCCGTGGTTTTCCGCGCATACAACGAAGGTGTCGCTTACCGGTTCGAGACTTCGCTCCCCGCGGAGCAGGTGAAGATCTACGGCGAGGAAGCAAACTTCCGCTTCACCTCCAATTTCGTGGTGTTCTATCCGCAGGAAGACAGCTTCTTCTCTCACAACGAGCGCAAATACCTGCCGCAACTCTTGTCGAATATCAATCCGGCGTTTTTAGCCACCCTTCCCGCGGTCGTGGATGCGGAAGGAGGCGCAAAAGTGGCCATCGCGGAATCGGATGTCGAGGAATATCCGGGACTCTGGCTGCACGGCACTGGTGGCAACGGACTTTCCGGGACCTTTCCACCCTATCCTCTGAAAGAACAACTGACCGGCGATCGTGATTTCAGAGTCGTCGAAAGCGCCGATTATATTGCCGTGACGACGGGGAAGCGCACCTTCCCGTGGCGCGTGCTGGGCATCACGGACCGGGATGCGGACCTCCTGACGAATCCATTGGTGTGGCTGTTGGAGAAACCCTCCCAGTTGCAGGACACAAGCTGGATCAAGCCGGGCAAGGTCGCCTGGGACTGGTGGAATGACAACAATGTGTACGGCGTGGACTTCAAGGCCGGCGTCAACACGCAAACCTACAAGTACTACATCGATTTCGCGGCGAAGTACGGCCTTCCTTACATCATCCTGGACGAAGGGTGGTACAAGCTCGGCAACGTGCTCGAGGTGGTCCCGGAAATCAACATGGAAGAATTGATGGCCTACGCCAAGCAGAAAAATGTTGGAGTGATTTTATGGGTAATTTGGAAAACGCTGGACGATCAGCTTATACCCGCGCTGGATCAATACCAGAAATGGGGCATCAAGGGAATCAAGGTTGATTTCATGCAGCGCAGCGATCAATTGCTGATCAACTACTATCACAAAGTCAGCCGCGAAACGGCCAAGCGCCACATGCTGGTGGATTTTCACGGCGACCAGAAACCCGCGACGATGACCCGCACCTGGCCCAACCTGATCAGCACGGAAGGCGTCCGCGGGATGGAGTGGAGCAAATGGAGCGCGGAGACAGATCCGGATCATACCGTCACGCTGCCGTTCACGCGGATGTTCCTTGGGCCGATGGACTTCACGCCGGGAGCGATGCTGAATGCGCAGAAAGCCAGCTTTAGGCCGGTGTTCAGCCGCCCCATGAGCGAGGGCACGCGTTGTCATCAACTCGCGATGTACGTAGTGTTCGAGAGCCCATTGCAAATGCTCTCGGACAGCCCGTCAAATTACCTGCGCGAGCCGGAAGCGATGGAGTTCCTGGCCGCTGTGCCGACGGAGTGGGACGAATCGAAGGCCCTCGATGGACGCATCGGGCAATACGTTGCGATAGCCCGGAGAAATGGTGCGGACTGGTATGTCGGAGCGATGACCAACTGGACGGGAAGGGAACTGGAGATTGATTTCTCCTTCCTGCCCGAAGGCAATTTCCAGATGGATGCCTATCAAGACGGCGTGAACGCAGACCGCATGGGAAGCGACTACAAACTGGTGAAGACGCAAGTGACTCGGGCGACCAAACTAAAAATCAAGCTGGCCCCAGGCGGCGGCTGGGCCGCGCGCATTCATCGCTAGGCGGGACTCAAGGAGGGATAAACCTGAAGGCCGAAATCAAAGAGGGATTTCTCCACTCCGGGACGGCAGAAATCGCCGTCCCTCCGGTCGAAATGACAAATTTGGGGTGTTGGTTAGCGTGGGGAAACGCAAACTCAGCGAAGCGGGATACTCACGCGACGTTCATTTGATACAGATTACGCTGAGTCAGTTTCCGGCAACTTAACGAGACTTGCTCCTAAGGCCGTCCTCTGTGCCACAATTGGATTATGAATTCCCTCAAAATCGGTGACAGGGTCTTGACAGCTCCAGACGAACGCGCCGAAAGATGGCAGTGGCCCTCAGAATGGGAGTGGCCTACAGATTCTAGAAAGTTCATGTGCTGGATTTTCCTCGCCACATCCCTGCAGTACCTAACCATCTCCCTTAGGAGCATTCCGTACTCACTTCATCAATACTCCGCAGTTCCGCTTCTTCGCATTCTGCTCACGGCGCCGATCATCTCTGTCGTAATGGCTACCCTCTCTGGAGTGGCCTGGTGGACTATCTGGAAGGGGAAAGCCTCGGCGAAAGGCTGGGCGATTGCCACAAGCCTCGTATACATTCTGATTTTCCTCCGGCAATTCATCATTCCCATAGGACCCGTCTGGGGTCGCCAAGCGGGTGCGCTGTTTCTCGGAATAATCGGACTGGTCGCTTTCTTGTGGCGCGATAAACGGGTCGACGCTTAGCTTCCCGTTCGACCTATCTACCAAGCCCGAATCAGTGCGTAAAAATCGAGGAATCCGTGTGCAACGATGACGGGAAGGGCACAGCGCGAGCGCGCGTAATACAGTGCCAAAGCCAAGTTGAAAAAAGAGAGCGATATTGCGCCGGCCCAGCCGTAGTAGAGATGGTAGGAAAACTGGACAACTACACTAAGGGCGACAGCCAGCGTCGAAGAGCCAGTTAGTTCGATGACTTCAGTCATCAGGTAGGCCCGAACGATCAGTTCTTCAAAGAACGGACTCAAGAGCAAAAATGGAATTGCCACGATGGAAGGGTGCGAGAAAAAATCTTTGGCAGTGGGAACGGTGGCCCAAGTCCCGTATGCCAAATGGTGGATGGTCTGAACCAGCGCATTACCTAGGCCGTACGCCGCATAGGACACCATGGCTACTAAACACACCGTCATAAGTAATTGCGCATTAGATCGATGTATGTTCTTCTAGTGGAATGAAACCACTTACGATTGCGGACTCCGCAACCATCATTCTGGGATTACAAGATGAAATCCGAAGAACGG
>Ga0208189_1000118_pt1 | contig 48959 bp, 38 predicted proteins | sample June2015DPH_10_5_FD_184702 | JGI IMG/M metagenome (GOLD analysis project Ga0208189, IMG submission 184702) | Peatland microbial communities from SPRUCE experiment site at the Marcell Experimental Forest, Minnesota, USA - June2015DPH_10_40... | ecosystem: Environmental > Terrestrial > Soil >... | reverse complement strand
ATTCTGAGCGTCTCCCTGTTCGAGAAAATCCCCTTGATTCAAGTGCTTACGCAAACCGCTCTGAAACCCGAGGCACCCGATGTCGCTAAACAATTGCAAATGTTCACCTTTTAACCGGACACTACTGTCTACTACCAAGTTGTAACTGGGGAACTGGATAAAGCGGCCCAGATATATCAGGAGATGATGGATAGCTACCCACGGGAGGCCATGACATACGCCATTTTGGGCACCGTGCTCGCATCACAGGGGCAGTATGAAAAAGCCTCGGAGGTCGAGAGGCAAGCCGTGCGCCTTGCACCGGATGTGCTGGATTGGTACCAGTTTCTCGCCACCTACACCCTTGCCTTACAGCGTCTAGACGAAACGAGGCAGATCATTCACGAGGCAAAGGCGCGAAAACTAGACGGTTCAGCACTACACACTAGTCTTTATGCTCTGGCCTTCCTCGACGGGGACTCCGTGGCGATGGCAGAGGAGCAACAATGGTTTTTGAACAAGCCCGAGTATGAGAACGCTGGACTGGCGCTGGCATCCGACACCGAGGCGTATGGCGGTCATCTGCGCAAGGCGCGGGAACTGACCAAGCGGGCAGTGGACTCCGCCGTACGGACTGACCAAAAAGAAAATGGGGCGACCTATCTGGCGGTTGCTGCTCAGCGGGAAGCAGCTTACGGCAATGCTGTGGAAGCGCGGCGATCAGCGGCAGAGGCTTTGAAGCTTGCTCCCGCGAGTCAGGGTGCCGAGAGCGAAGCCGCGCTTGCGTTTGCCATGGCGGGCGATACGGCAAGAGCCGAGTCCTTGGCGCTGGACTTAGGGAAACGCTTTCCGCTGGACACGCAAATGCAGTCGCTTTCGCTGCCAACGATTCAGGCGCAAATGGCGCTGGACAGAAAGAACCCGGCTTCCGCCTTGAATGCGTTACAAGCTGCTACACGCATCGAGTTGGCCGGTTCCTGCCTCCATTCGGTGTATGTACGCGGAGAGGCATACTTGGCAGCCGGACAGGGCAGTGCTGCTGCCGCCGAGTTTCAGAAAATCCTCGACCACAGCGGCATCGTCGTGAACTGCTGGACTGGAGCCTTGGCGCATCTAGGAGTGGCACGTGGGAACGCATTGCAGGCGAGAACCTCGCAGGGCTCGGATGCCGATGCCGCCCGCACTCGGGCGCTCGCCGCCTACAAAGACTTCCTCACGCTCTGGAAAGACGCCGACCCGGACATTCCCATCCTCATCGCTGCGAAAGCGGAGTACGCGAAGCTGAAATAGTTCAGGTACGAAAAATTGTGACGCCGGCGTGCCGCAAAACCTGCCAACACCGCCAGGGTTGGCATCATTTGCAATTCTGGGCGCTTGATTCCAGACAAGTCGTGCGTCTGCGATAAAGCCCGGAAAATCCCGCTTACAGGTCCATCCGCCAGTTTTCAATTCGAGGAATTGCCCGCCAGGAAGGCTGCCGCGGAGTTTGCCGAAAGCTCTTCGCTTGCCCGGTTACCGGCCAAAGGAAGCAACTCGCCTAAATTTTCACAAACCTCAGCAATTTGCTCGTCCTGCAATCGATTGAAAAACGGCAATGCCAGGCAGCGCGAGGCCTCAAACTCCGTCACACGCAAGTCTGCCCTGGGCCCGCACGCGGACCGGTAGGCCGGCTGCATATGAACCGGCGCAAAATACCTGCCACAGCCGATCCCGCGGCGATGCATCTCGTTCATGATCCAGTCGCGATGAATTTGCGTCAACGCTCCCGAGAGCCGCACGACGTAGACGAACCAACTCAATTTGCGCCGCGGCAATTCCAGTGCGGGCAGCCTGAGGTTTTCAATTCCCCTTAATTTCTCATTATACTTTCCGGCGATTTCCTCGCGCCGCGACAGTATTGCATCTATCCTTTTCAACTGGCTGATTCCCAACGCACAATTCATTTCCGCCAAGCGGTAGTTGTATCCAAGCTCGGAATGTTGGAACCAGTCGTTGGAGTCCGTCCGGCCTTGATTGCGCAGTGCCCGGAGCATGGAAGCGATGCGCGGATTCTCGGTAACGACGGCTCCGCCTTCGCCTGTTGTGATCTGCTTATTGGGATAGAAAGCGAAGACGCCGGCATCTCCCCAGCCGCCGACTTTCCGCCCATCGAATTCCGCGCCAATGGCCTCGCAGGCATCCTCAATTACGCAGAGATGATGTTGCCGGGCGATCTCCAGGATGGCCGGTAGTTCCGCGGGGCACCCGAAAGTATGGACAAGCAGGATGGCTTTGGCCCTGTTCGTGATGGCAGCTTCAATTCGAGAGGGGTCAAGATTGAGCGAACCGGGTTCGATATCAACAAACACGGGAATCGCTTTTTCGTAGCGCAGGACGTTGGCCACGGCGATGAAGGCAAAGGAAGGCACAATCACTTCGTCTCCCTCGCCGATGCCAAGCGCGCGTATGCACAGATGCAAGCCTGCCGTGCCGGAGCTTACGCCTATGGCATGTGCAGCGCCGGCATAGCCGGCGATCGCGTGTTCAAACTCCTCCAGCTTGGGGCCCAAGCTTAGACGCGGAGTGCGCAGCACGCCGGCAACGGCGTCGATGTCCTCCTGCTGTACGTCAGGAGCAGAGAGAGGGATTCTCATGAGCCACTTGTTCTTACAGCGCAATCCGCGGAGCTCATCAGCGAACTATGGCGCTTCACCAGGAGGTCCGGGGTCAATGGCACGGTCGTCAACACTTGCACAATCTTTTCGGAAGCGTGGCCGTCACCATAGGGGTTTGCCAGGTCCGCGAGCGATTGGCGGAATTCCGCCGTTCTGGCGATGGCGATTGTCTTGAGGATGGAGGTCTTGTCTGCGGCAGCGTCCAGGACATTCCTGGCGCGTTCGCGGCCTTGTTGCCGCATGCCAATATTGACCGTGGGAAGCTGAAAGGATGCCGTTTCCATAATTCCGCTGCTGGAATTCCCGATGAGCATTTTGACGTGCGGCAGCAGACTCCAATAGGTAACGGCGTCAAGGTTTGTGAATATGGCTCCGCGGCCGCGAGACGCCAGGAAAGCTTTGCTTCTGTCAATCAGGGCGCGGCTTCCGGCGTCGGCATTCGGATAGCAAAACAGGATGTCGTCGGGAAGGGCCTCAAGCGCGCCAAACAATGCGTCCGCCTCCGTAAGTGTGTCTGGAGCGAGGGTCACGGGATGATAGGCGACAAGCAGGGGCGGGGCCGCGAGATCCCTCTGTAACTTGGATTCGAGTTGCTCCCGTGTAAGAAGTGCTCCCCGACGCAGATGATCCAAAGACGGCGCGCCTGCCCGGTGCACGCGCCATTCTTCCTCGCCCATGGAGATTACTCTTTGCCGGGCAGCCTGGGTGGAAGTGAAATGAATGTGACTCATCTTCGTCAAGGCGTTGCGTACGGCATCGTCAATCGCGCCTTCGCTGATTTCGCCGCCCTCGATGTGCGCGATGGGAATGCGCAAAGCGAGAGCCACGGAAGCTGGGGCCAGCATCTCGTAGCGGTCCGCGATCAAGAGAAGCAGGTCTGGCCGCATCCGTCCAAATAAATCGGCCAGCCCGAGCACGGCAACGCCAATGGTCTTGGCCATTCCGATGTCGCTGTCGGAGCTGAGCAGGCATTCGATGCGCGCGTCGATGGGGAAGCCGTCTTTTTCGATCTCCTGGAAAGTGTGACCAAACTCCGGCGAAAGGTGCGGCCCGAGGGCGACGATTCTCAAATCCACCGAGCCGGCTTGCGACAGATCGCGCAGCGGCCAGTAAAGATGGCTGTAGTCGGCTCGGGAGGAAGTGACAACGGCGATGGTCCGCTGCTTCATAAGGCACTCGGTTGCGCCGCACGCGCGGATGCAATAACCACTTCGCTGGGGCGATATTCGGGCACGAGCTGGCACAACTGCTCGAGGACGCCCGCAACGTCGCGCCGCGCGGCACTTTCCTTCAGCGCCGCCATTGCGGTGTCGAATTGTTGGTGAGATGGCTGAGGAGTTTTGATCAATCGCAGCGTGGCATTGTCCGCGGGATCGACCGATTCGAGATCCGAAACGAACTGCTCGGCCATTTTGTCGCCCGGTCGCAGCCCCGTCATCACAATCGGGATCTCGTTTCCGGGCTGATATCCAGCTTCCTTGATGAGTTGCCGCGCGAGATCCAGAATCCGCACTGGTTCACCAAGATCAGAGATGAATATGCCACCTCCACCAGGCAGCCTTGTTGCCAAAAGCACCAGCTCGACGGCCTCGTCCATGCTCAGGAAGTAGCGATTCACGCCGGGATGGGTCACGGTTACAGGCCCTGCCGTGGAGATCTGCTGCAGGAATGCCGGAACCACGCTTCCTTGCGAGCCGTAAACATTTCCCAGCCGCACAGCCCTCATGGGACTCCGTGAGCTGCTCCATCGCAATAACGCAAGCTCCGCCACTCTTTTCGATGCGCCCATTACACTGCGGGGGTTTACCGCTTTATCCGTAGACACCATGACGAACGTGGCGACTTCGTAGCGTTGGGCAGTCTGCGCCAGCAGGTTTGTCCCGATCGCATTGTTCTGCACCGCCGCAATCGGATTCCTTTCCATCAGCGGCACCTGTTTGAAGGCTGCCGCATGGATCACCACTTCGGGTTTTCGTTCTTCAAATAGTTCGGTAAGCAGGGCGCTATCGCCGAAGTCTCCCAAAACGGGCGAGCGCACATGGCCCCCGGGAAGGGAACTCAGATCAAAGTCAATCTGATGGAGATGGCTTTCCGAGTGATCCAGAAGTATGAGAGACCGGGGGTTGTGCTGGATGATCGCCTTTGCCAGCGCGGATCCGATCGAGCCGCCCGCTCCGGTCAGCAATACACAACGCTCGGCGAAAGGATTGTTCATAAGAAGGCGATCGTCACAAGCCGCGGGCGCGAAACGCGAATCATCCCGGCACATCGGCGACCCTAACATTACTTTGCCACAAAACCTGCTCAACGCGCCAAGCCCAATGTCATTTGAAATTCTCGCTTCTTGATTGCCAGCGAGCCGCGGTCAGCCAGCCGGACAATCCGGCTTTCAGGATCGCCCGCCAATTGATCGAGGCTCTTTCCTCTTCTTCAACCAGCTTCCCGAATTGGGACTCCCTGCAGACGATGTTCCACTTTGAGTCTTCACGACTCCTCACCTTCGCTTTTTCTCTGGTGAATCGCAGCGCGCATTCGCGGAAATACGCGGCAAACCAGCGGTCAATGCATCCGGCCGCGATGCTGGGTATTGGAGAGCGAATTGCTCCCCAGTTGGCAGGTTTCTCTCGCAGACAACTCTCGCGCTGTTCGCGAATAGGCAACTGACCCATGGCAATGATCGCCGTCAAGACGCAAACGGAAAACCGAACGCGCATCGCAGCTTTGCCCCAGTCGAGCGCCCCGCTCATTCCGAACTGGAGACTCTGGGGAATCCGATGGTCCTTTTCCCTGGTCGATCCGGGCGCGGCAGTGAGTGCAGGCCTGCTCGTCAATCTACTCCTCGCGCGCTGGCTTCCGCCGCAGCAGTACGGCGCCTTTGCTCTGGTCTTTGCGCTGTTCCTCTTCCTCGCCGGCTTTCACAACGCGCTGCTTCTCGAGCCCATGAGCGTCCTCGGGCCAGCCAACTATCAGCGCAGCCTCGCGGATTACTTTGAGGCGCAAATCTGGGTGCACCTCGCTTTCACCGCGGTGCTTGCCACTCCTCTGCTTCTCGCCGCCGCGCTACTCGCCTTGTTCGGCTACGGTGGCCCTCTGCCGGGCGCCCTTCTCGGTGCCGGCCTCGCGCTGCCATTTATCCTTCTGCTGTGGCTGGCGCGCCGCATGTGCTGCATCCTCGAACGGCCCGTCAGCGCAATGCCCGGAAGCGTCTGCAGCCTGGTGCTGCTCCTTTGCGGGCTGCTCGCTCTGCAGGCCACTCACAAAACCACACTCTTCCTGGTGTTCTTGTTCCTCGGATTTGCCGGCTTGTGCGCAGCCCTGCTGATTTTTCACGACCTGCAGATCGGCCTGGACGAAACGCGCCCCTGCAGCGTCAACTGGCTTTCCGCTGCCGCGGAGAACTGGCGTTATGGCCGGTGGCTGCTGGGCGGCGCAGTGTGCTTCGCATCGCTTAGTCAAACGCCGGTGCTTCTGGCGCCGGTTTTTCTCGGCCTCGCCGCAACCGGAAAAATGTTCGCGATGCAGATCCCCGCGCTCCTGATGCTGCAGTGCAGCGCGGCGGCCGCGATGTTTCTGCTCCCGAGCTTTGCCCGCGAGTCCCTCACTGGCAGCAGCAAACGCCTGCGGCAACTCGCCCATCGCGTCAGCCTGAGTCTCGCGGGAGCATCGCTGCTATTCGCCGCGCTTCTCTACTTCATCGCCGCACCGCTCGAGCGCCTCCTCTTTGGCGGCAAGTTTGCCAGCGATGCCTGGCTTATCCCAGTGTTCATGATCATCCCGCTCTCTGCGAGTCTTGCCAGCGGCTATTCCATGGCGCTCCGCGCGATGCAGCGCCCGCATTACGATCTCCTCGCCAACCGCATCGCCGCCGCAGTCTCCGTGCAAACCGCATTTCTTTTCATCCCGCTCTGGGGTCTCGCCGGCGCCGCCATCAGCCTCGCTTCAGGCTTCGCCGTGCACGCCTCAGTCGTCTACCTTTGTTTCCGCCAGGCCACCGCAAACGATCGCAAAGAATTTGCAAGCCAGTCCGCGGAAGAAATTACCCCGCTGGAGCAGCTCAGTGCCTGATCCCCTTTGGACCGCGGCGCCTCGGCGCCGCTTTTACGGTCAATACCCCATACCCAGTTTGCCAGTGTAGAGCACAGCGCGTGGAAGAAACCGCCGCATCCGCACCAACACCGGCGTCGCCTGGCGGGTGACACAGTCACTCCTGTTTACCCTGAGCTTCGAAGGGTTTACTCTAAGCTGCGAAGGGACTGCGCTCTTGGGCTACCTTCCGAGTAGGATGACGCGCTGAATTGACCTGCTTTCCACTATCGTTATCGAACCACTGCAAAGCCAATCACTGCCGTGCTGCGCTGAAAACTATCTGACGAGGGTGCCCCAAAACCCCCACGCGTAAAACCGACACGTGGGGCACCGACGGCATCGTAGCCCTTCGTTTATCTATAACAATGGTGTACTTCGCCGGACGATGGCCCCCGCAAGGGGAAAAGCGAACCAACCACCAGCGCCTGGGCCACCAGCCTTCAGGTTTTCCGCTCCAAGGAATCCCGAACTCAACACTAGAACTTGACCATGATGTCGATGTCGATGAGTTGCTCGTCTTTGCGCAGATCGGGGAACCATACGGTGCTGCCCAGTGCTCCGCAGGCAGTTGCCGCTGCGGGTTCGGTTAGTTGCATGGACGAATTTCCGTTGTTGCAAGCATAGAATTGGGGATATCCATTGTTGGTATAAGGCACTCCTCCCGAACCAGACGGCGTTATTCCGCCGCGACCAGACCAATACGGAACACTCGCGTGGCGGTAGTCGTACTCCCAGCGGAAAGTGAGCCACTGCCTGGGCATGTAGTCAAACGTCAACGACGAATCCCAGGCCTTGAATGGGTCCCCGGGATTCCCGGTAAAGTAAGGTGAGTTGATCGCCGCGGAGGATGCCGTTTCACCATTGATGGGCGGGATTAGGACCAGATAGCGTCCTGGATTGTTAATTCGGCCGCCGCCGACCGTTACCCCGAACATATCCCTGTGGAACCAGAAGCGGTTGTAAAGCATGTAGCCGAGGAAGCTCTGCTTGGGGCCACCCGCTTTATCGCCGTAGCAGCTCACGCCGCCCCCAAACTCACAACCCATATCGCCGGTGAAGGAGAACGCCATTTTGTCCAAGCCAGGATTCTCCGGGTGATTGAAGTATCTGACTTCAACGCTGTCGTCAGTGTGAATGCGGCCGCGCTTCGGTATGTACAGGTCGTCATGGCCGAGACCGTAGTTGTTAGATATGATGTTTAACCAGGGTTTCGGAGTCCACTTGATCTGTCCGCCCACACCCTTCCTCGAGTTGGACGAGGCGTACGATTGCCATCCATTGATGAACCACGGCTCAATCTTCAAATGGGCCGTAGGGAAGATCTGCACTCGCAAGCCCTGGAAAAACCATGGCGTGTTGGAAGAAACGTACGAGGGCTGGTAGGCCCAGTTGTCGAAGTTGTAATAGCTGAACAGGCCGACGTACGACATGAAGATTCCCGCGTCAATGTTGATCCCGTTCAACACGTTCAGGTGGTAGCCACCATATGCCTCTGCCAGGTAGCGGTCCGCATCGTTGATATTCCATTGCCCCTTGGCGTAGCTGGGGTCATTGCGGGCCGTGGTTGTGGAATACATGCCAAATTGCGTCATGAATCTGGCGCGCACGTTGTCGTAGTGGAAGTCGCCCCCGATGCCAAGTTGCTCCAATTGGATTTCGTTCGAGCGAAACAGCTCGCTCGACCCGCCCATCGAGTCGTCTATCGGTTTGTTGAAATCGTAAGTATAGGTAACATCAGCCCGGATTTCCGGCGTGAAGAATTTTGAATCGAAGGCTACATCTTTGTTGCGCGGGTTGCCGTTGAGCCAGGTCCAGTCCCAGTCCGAGAAAGGATCGATCTTTGTCTTTTGTGCAGGCGTGGCGGCCGTGGAAACGCTCGGCGATTGCGTCACAGCAGCTTGAACCGTGGGTGCAGATGCGGGGCCGATGTTGCTCGTAGCAGCGGAGGGAGAGGTAAGACTTGATGAAGCAGGCTGCGGGGCCGGCGTTGCGGCTGCGGGGACCACAGACGAACTGGCCTTGGACTCGAGTTCCGCGACGCGCCTTTTGAGTTCCTCCAACTGATCGAGGAGGTATCGCTCGCGCTCGGTCAGGGGCGCGGGCGATTCGATCTTTGCCGCAGCCGGTTTTGCGGGAGGATCACTCGCCTTCTTGCCTGTGTTGTCATCGTCCGCGAAGGAACAGACGGGAACCGCGATTGTACTCACCAAGACAATCAACAGCAGCCAAGAAATCCTACAATCATTGTTGAATGCTCGCATCTCACTCTCCTGTTGTCTGGCCGGCCACGAAACCGTGCCCGGCCCTGAAATCGTCCCCGCGTCCCGCACCCAACTTTGGGCTTCCATAGAACGCGGCGGTGCTAATCAGAACTGTCATCAGAGTCGCGAACGCTGCCGTCTCCGGCGCTCTAAGCCGATCACCTGTGCGTGCGGAAAGAGAAGCGACACCAATGCGCACGGTCTTGGGGCTTGATTCGGGAGATTGTCGCCAGGCTGCAGCAACAATGACCGAGTCATCTGACCGTGCGCGTTCCCTATCTCGCCTAAGCCTGCGGGAGCGCGCGTAAGCAATGCGTAAGAAGGCCATAATGAATAAACTAAAAAAGCATAGGGTTTCGGTGAATGGCGGAACTCCTCCCCAGCAGAACAGCACACCACACCATCTGGCCTAACCGGCAAAACCCCAGTCACTCAGCAAATCCTTATGAACTCTTCCGGCCTTCTTTATGAATGATTTTGTAGGGTGATTTTGTAAGCGTGAATCCAGTCATGGAGTCCGCGGTGTACAAAACCTAGCAATTGATCCAGGAGGGGTCTCCCATGCTGACAAAGGGTTTCCACCAAAATCTCAGGAACGCATTGTTTGCCGCGGTTTTTCTGGTGTGCTTACCGCTGGGCAATGGTTCCGCTCATGCCGCGCCGCAGGCTATCTCAAATGACAAAGAACTGAACGTGGCGCTTAAAAATGCAAAGACATCGGACGATCACCGGCGGATTGCTGCGTACTATGAAGAGAAGGCGCAAGAATTGCAGCAAAAGGAAAAGGAAGAGCAAGAACTCGCAGATTACTTCGCGACGCATCCCAGTATGTACGGCAAGATCTATCCGACGCCCAACCAGAATCACAAGGGTCTCGCGGACTATTACCACCGCGCCGCGGGTATCGCATTGCAGAGGGCCAAAGAACATCAACACGCCGCGGAATCACTCTCGCCCGCCGCTCATTGACGGGAGGGTTCGTGGCCCGGACGATAAATGCGAAGCAAATTCTGGGTGCCCTAGCCTTGTGGTGAGAGGCTGTGTCTTGGGGTTCTCTTCCTTCCTCTTGTTCCAGAACAATCTTGATTGCCATAAGCCCCAGCCCACCCTTTGCGGATTTGGCAAAGGCGGAGGGGACGAGCGGGCATAGGAGCGCATCCAGGAGAGCAAAATTTCCTGATAGACAATTGAAATCAGAATGAGGGGAAATCCGCGATGGAAAAAGACGCGGGGCACACTTTCCAACGTGGAGGAGTATGGCAGATAGTTATTAGAGTGTTAAGACATTTGTTAGGGAATGTTGGGCGTAGAAAAAACGAAAGATAACGCCCCTGCCGAGCCAGGGTGAACGCCGACGCAGAGATTCGCAGAGAGAAGAGTAAAGACAAACCCAAGAGGAAGAGAGATTCATCGCACAAAAAGCGTGCGATGCAAAAGCGTACCTCACTTCGAAGACTCCGTTCGGAATGACGGAGTTGGGTGGACGGGCGGGATGGTGCCGCGATCCCTCCGCTACGTGCCGCAAAAGTCGCGGCACTCCGGTCGGGATGACAAAGCCGGAAAAGACGAACCTAGGAGAAGAGCGGAAAGAGCAGATCCCTCCACTGCGCGGCCCGACGCGCCAAAATGCGGCGCGGAAGAAAAGATCGGGCCGCTCCGGTCGGGATGACAGGGCTGGGCAGGAGGCGAAATAAGAGTGGGCGCTGCCAGAGGATGACGGAGAACAGAAGACGGGCCGGCGGCTACGCCGACCGGGTCGGGGCGTTAGCCTTACTCTTCCTCTTCGCTTCCTGATTGCTGATCGCTGTTGTCTGATATCCCGAAGGTGCAGCGACAATCCATGTTGTGGCAGACTTCTAAAATATTGGCGTAAATTATCATTCCGAGCGGAGCGAGGAATCTGCTTCCTGCGACAATCCAAGAAAAAGCAGATTCCTCGGGCGAACCCCGCCTTCGGAATGACTTATTTTGGTGTTGTTAAGCAAACTGGGAGACAGCTCTGTAGTGCGCGGCGAGTTTTCGAGTCCTGCGGCTTTTCTTTTGCGCGTGGCTGAAAAATCCGGTTTACTTCTTGGCAGCTCCCGCCGGCGGCGCTGTCGCAATGCTCGGCGCTGGCGTCGCGGGCGCTCCCGAGGTCACGGCTACCGGAGCGGGAGTCTCACCGGTCAGAAAATCCTTCACGGTTGGCGGAAGCCCGTCCGCATGCTTTAATAGCACGCTCACCTGCCACATCTGGCGATCGCTCAGATGCTCCTTGAATCCCGGCATGCCCGTCATGCGGATGCCGCTTTCGACTTTGACGAATGTCTCCCACGGCTCATCGTCGGTCACGCCCACGCCGCGAAACAACTGCGGCGGCTTGGGAAACATCCCATCGGCCATGAAGGTCTTCGGCTCGCCGGGCAGACCGTGGCAAACGGCGCACTGCTCCTTGTAAACTTTTGCGCCAGCCAGAAGATTCGGCTCATCCGCCGCCACCTGCGGATTCGGGTGCGGTTGCTGGTCGAGGTACGCGTGCAGCGCCGCCGCCGCGAATTTCCTCTCCAGTGGCATCTCCGGTGAATTCGTAGCTACGGGCACGTGCCCGGAAGAAAAATAAAAGTAGACTCCGGCCACCACCAGCAGAACTCCCAGCACGATCCCCAACACGACTCCCTTCAACATTGCGTTTCCCCTTGAATTTGAAGTGGTTCCGATCGGCCCAATGCTTGACTGCGTCGCCCGTTAGTGTACGACGCCCCACGGGTTTGCGCACCGCCGATTTACGACATCCTCAGTGCAGGAATTGCGACTCCCCATCCGCGGTGTGCGGCTAGCCAACTGTAGCGCAGGACAGCTCTGCGCACTTCACAGGCCCGCCGTTTTCTGGCGGGAGCCCTGCGGCTTTTCTCTTGCTGCGCCCTCGTGAGAAATTTGAGCCAGGGGGCCTGCTGCCAGTTTCCCTTTGCCAAATGCCATCAAGGGGTGACATGCCCTCTTTGGGGAGTTGCCGGACGTTCCTGCAGTGCCCTCACATATTCAGTGAGGTTCGCAATCCGGATTTCCGTGGTTCCAGGCTTATCCGCGTTCATCGTCTGCAGAAGCGGCTCCCAAACCGGCATGTAACCTTGGCCCTGCGGTGTCTTGCCGGTGCCGGAATGCAGGACCTGGGAGACACGGTTCGCTGGGAATACCCCGTGGTTCTTCTTTGCGAGCAAAGCTAGGTTGGCGGGTGACACAGTGCAGTAGTGTGCGGCAGGGCCATGGCCTTGACCGCCGCTGCCATGACACCCGGCGCAATACTGCGCATACATTTCCTGCCCGGAATCGGGATTCGTATGAATGGAGAAATAGAAGTGAGCGACCGGGTTCGCTGCTCCATCGCCAAACAGCGCAGCATGGCAGCAGATGGATGCCGAGCATAACAACAAGGCCAGCAGGGTGGCTTTTCTGCAGGGGACTGCTTTTAGCATACTCTACCCTCCATCTACGGATACCATAGCCGGCAAGTCATCCGCAGTGGCTCAGGTCACCCGGTCTTGTGATGGGTGCGCCGGGCCGTAGCCTGAGTGGGCTTGCCTTCACGGTTTGATCTCCACGGGCGTGCCAACGGCAACCAGCGGCCAGATCTCGTCGATCTCCTCGTTGGTAACCGCGATGCAGCCGTCGGTCCAATCCATTTGACGGTGTGCCGCGCCAACCCAGCCATACTTGGCGCCAAGCCCGTGGATTTCGACGTCACCGCCGGGACTCACGCCGAGTTTGCGGGCGTTTTCCTTGTCGCGCGCGTTGGGATAAGAAATATGCAGCGCGCGGTGGAACTGGCTGGCGGCTTTCTTCTGATCAACGATGTAGAGTCCTTCTGGTGTTTTGTGGTCACCGACGCGCTGTTTGGCTCCGACGGGCTGCCCGCCGAGCGCGACCTTGTAGGTTTTTAGCACCGTACTGCCACTCATCAGCGTCATCGTGCGCTTGCTCTTTTCAATGACGATTCGGTCGGCCTGTTTTGCAGATCCGCGAGCAGCACCGTTGGCGCGGCAAGCAACAAAAAGGAGCGCGCTCACAGCCAGGAAGCAAACAGCGATTCTCTTCATGCGCATCGCCATGGATGGAACCCTTCCTGTCTTTCGCAAGTGCCAAGAAAGATCGGAGTTAGGAACTCCCAATCAGCCAGCCGGTGAGAAACACCAGGACTCCGCCGACAATCACCAGAAACGCCGCCTGCAAAAAGGGCGTGTCCATGTAGCGATGCCGGATATAACTGATAACGCCGAGCTCGATGGCCACGACGACGACCGCTATGGCGATGGCCAGCCGGAAATCGGGGATGAGGAAGGGCAGCGTGTGGCCGAGCCCTCCGGCGCTGGTCATCAGGCCGGTCACCGTGCCGCGAATCCAAGGGGACCCGCGCCCGGTGAGCGAGCCATCGTCAGAGAGCGACTCCGCGAAGCCCATGGATATGCCGGCGCCGATGCTGGCGGCCATTCCGACTAGGAAGGCGTCCCAGCTTTTGTGCGTCGCGAAGGCCGCGGCAAAAAGCGGCGCCAGCGTGGATACGGAACCATCCATCAGCCCGGCCAGCCCGGGCTGCACGAATTGCAGCATAAACAGCCGGTGATGCGATTCCTCTTCCTGGGATTTGGCGGTTTCCGTGAGGTACTTTTCTTCGTACTCCCCAGCGGCCCGCTGGTGCTTGCGCTCTTCATCGGCCAGCATGTTCAGCAGTTCCCGCATGGGCAGGTCAGAGGTAAGGCTGGCAGCGCGGGAATAGAAGCGGCTGGCTTCCATCTCCATGATTTCCGCTTGCCGGCGAGCGACCTTCACGCCAAGCGGGCGCATCATCCAAACCGGACGCCGCTGCAGGAAGCCCCGGACGTCTTCGCGGCGAATCGGCGGAATGTGATCGCCGAAGCGCTGGCGGAACAGGGCCAGGAGGCGATCGCGATGGCCGGACTCTTCCGTGCGCATCTCTTCAAACATCTCCGCGGTGGCGGGATAGGATTCGCGCAAGGCGTCGGCAAATGCCCCATAGATGCGGCCGTCTTCTTCTTCGCTGGTAATGGCGAGAGCGAGAATCTCTTTCTCCGACAAATCTTTGAATCGCTTGAGCATGGGTTCCTTCGTCAGGGTGGAAATTTCAGCTAGAGAATCGCACAAGTGCGGGGCGGAAGTCACGCGGACGGAAGATGGCGGGCGAAGAGAGGGTGAAGGCCGATTTGCCGAGGGCCGTACTTTCGTACTACGATGACTGCGGGACGGACTACTTCTTGCCAAGTACCGTTTCCCTATAGGTTTTGTGCCCATGTGGCTTTAAACTCTTCTCCATACGAGATCTGTATGAGGAGATGTGGCCACTTATGGCGTCCCCGGGCGAGTTCATAATGAAAACAGGATCCATTAATAGCGGTTTGCCAGCACGGCCTTCGCAGCCGGAACGCCGCGGCAGCCGGCGTTGCAGGATCACCCAGTTGATGCATCTGCGGCCGTCGGACCCGGAGAAGGATCCGTTCGATGATATCCGCGGGTCGTTGAGCGTTTCCCGCAGCGGCGTGTTTTTCCAGTCCAGCGAGGAGAAATACGAGCTAGGCATGCGGCTGTTCGTGACCATGCCGTACTCCAAGGACCCCAGTTCGATGAGCCACGAGTACCTGGCGGAAATCGTGCGGCGCGACCCGCTGCCCAACGGCCTCATTGGAATCGGATTCAAGATTTTGATGGAAATGGGGCTGCAGGGCGGCTACAGTTTCGGCCGCGCCCATCAACGTAAATAGACCGGTTCGTCAGGACCTTCCAGGAGGCCCTTCCCAAGAATCCCACGGGGAGCGGCACCGCAGTTATAAGCAATCAGGGGTGAGAAACAAGAAGGGCGGATGGCTTGTGGCCACCCGCCCTTCCTGCGTTTGGGGGTTAGGGAAGATCGCGGCGTCCTGCGGCTCTCAGGTCCTGCCAATGGCCTGCAGCGTCCTGTGGCGCAGCATTCCGAAGTGGCGATTCAACGGATGCTTGCGTCCCAGGAACGAGAAAATCAGTGAGCGCCGCGGCGTCAGCTTGGCCATGGCGATGTTCAAGCGGATATCCCGGCGCGCATATTTCATCCCGGAGATGAGGGCTTCCCGCGCGTCTTCCTTGCGCCCCGCGGCCATGTAGACTTCCGCGAGATTCAGATAAAGCTGCGCCTGATTGCGCTTCATATGTACGGCGGTGTCGCACATGCGCTCCGCATCAGCCCATTTTCGTTCCGTGCGCGCAAGTGCCACACCGAGGTAGGACATATAATAAGGATTGCTTTTTTCGAGTTCAGCGGCGCGCTGGATGTGCTGCAGGGCTTTCGCCGAGTAGTTATCTCGAAGCAGCGCCAGGCCCGTCTTGAATTCACGGAAGGCTTCAGTATCCATCATCGTACCACCTCGTCACGTTTGGAGGATTCCCCGGGAAGCACCCACTTCGGAAGGCTGCGAGTAACCTGAGGGGCCGAAGCGGCAGCAGCGCGCGCGCAACCTTCGCAGCCTGCTTCAAGGCAGAGCGGGAGAGCCACACAAGCCGACAGGCTGAATTGGAAGAACGAAGTTTTCTCAGGAGTTAGCACTCACCGCTCCTGAGCTACGCTACGGTGGAATGCATCGGGAATCTACTGACCCGTGGGACAGTCGTGGTGCAAGGACTGAAAGTTCTAGAGAATCAAACCCCCGCCAGATGGCCGACGGCAGCCTTAGCTTGCCAGGGCAGCGCCGTCCCACTTGCGGCGCCACACTTTCCAGTCGTTGAGGGTGGCCTTGAGCATGGCTTTGGCGGCCTTATGCAGGCAGCGCTCCTTGCGAGCGGCAAGGTCGCGTATCACGGCGGGAATGGCTTTCGGCGAGCCGAGGTGGATGTTCGCGGTTTCCCAGCCCATGCAATAGAGGAGTTTCTCCTCATCGCGTTCGGTGGGCAGGGTATTGATTTCGATGTGGCAGCAATCGGGCGCCAGGCGGCGGACAATCCAGTGCTCCGCGAAGTGTACGTGCGGATCTTGAATGCGCACCGCGCACTTCACCAGTTCACGCGAAAGAATTTCCGTAGTGTCCAGGTGACGTGCCCAGATCCACGCGGAGGGCGTGAGCTGCTTGGCTTCACGGGCGATGTGCGCGCCATGCCAGGTGGCCAGGGCGAGGATGCGAGGATGGCCGAGACTCCCCAGGCCGGCGATGCGGCTCCTTAGCTCGTACTTTTCCTCGCGAAACGGCAGCGTGGACTTGAGCAGCTTCGCAACGCCAATGGGGAGGGTGCCCTTGTAGCGCGGGCAGGCGCACATTTTTTCCCAGAATCGGACGGGGTCACGAAGTTTATTGAGGGCCAGCAGGCGCAACCAGCGGTGATGCTCGGCAAGAACGAAAGGTCCGCCGCCCTTGGCCAGGGAATCGCGATAGCCCTGTTCGATGGCGCGCGAGGCTTCCTTGCGGCTCAGGGAGAGATGCTGTTCCTCAATGGCCAGATAGGCGCTGGCAAGCAGTCGAACCAGGTCCACGGTGTAGGCGGCGGCCCACGCTTCATCGAAGTCGTTCACACCCCAGATGAGCCGGCCTTCGAGGTCGCGCCAGGTGCCGAAATTCTCGATGTGCAGATCACCAACCGCAAGGACTTGCGGTGCGCGCGCGAGTTCGGGGCAGACGATAGGCCACCACTGGGCCCAGCGATAAAAGGTGGCGCGCAGGAAGGGAAAGGCCGCGCGGGCCATGTTGCGGTGCTTGAGTTCGACGTCGGAGCGGATGAGTCTGACGTGCCGCGAGGCCCATTTTTCGAAGTCAGCGGTGGCGTAGATGATGTCGGGCAGTTCGTGTTTGTTTGGCTTCATGAATGTGCGAACCGGCTTTGCGCCGGCTTACCCCGTGCGCACAAAAGTGTACGGCGAACCCCAATCCCTCACAAGAATCCGGCTCGTCGGACTGAACTCTGAAGGGTACATCACTATCTTGCCCTTCCTAGCTGTAGTGCTGTGGCACAGTCACTCCTGACTGTGCTCTTGGGTTTGCCTCTGCAGCGCAGGTGAGCCTGAAAGCCCTGCGCTTTTTCTTCCTCCCGCGCACCGATTAGAAATCCTGCCTACGCTCGCGCGTGCGCCGCGGCCCCGGCAACCCGCGATTCATATATCGGGAAGCGCGCCGCCAAATCGGCCACTTGTTTGCGAACTTTTTGTTCAACCGTAGCGTCCCCGATGTGGCTGAGAATTTCGGCCACCCAGCCGCCGATCAACTCCATCTCGGCTTCCTTCATGCCCCGCGTGGTGATCGAAGGGCTGCCCAGGCGAATCCCGCCCGCCTTCATCGGGGGTAGCGGATCGAAAGGAATGGAATTCTTGTTGACCGTGATGCCCGCGCGATCCAGGGCTTTCTCTGCGTCACTCCCGGTGATGCCGCGCGGATGCACTTCGATCAGGAAGAGATGATTATCGGTACCGCCGGTAACGATGCGGAAGCCCGCTTTGGCGATGGCATTAGCCAGGGCCTTGGCGTTGGCGACCACTTGACGCTGGTATTGCTGGAAGCCGGGCTCCATCGCTTCCTTCAGGCACACGGCCTTTGCCGCGATGGTGTGCACCAGCGGGCCGCCTTGTGTGCCGGGGAAGGTCAGCTTGTCGAGTTCCTTGGCAAAACTCGATTTGCACAACACCAGTCCTCCGCGCGGCCCGCGAAGCGTCTTGTGCGTCGTGGTGGATACGATGTCGGCGTGAGGCACGGGACTTGGATGGATCCCTGCCGCGACGAGGCCGGCAATGTGCGCCATATCCACGAAGAAAAGTGCGTCCACCGCCTTTGCCACTTTGGCGATGCGCTCGAAATCGATGACCCGCGAATACGCACTGGCGCCCGCCACGATCATCTTGGGTTTGTGTTCGTGCGCCAGGTTCTCGATTTCGTCGTAATCGATCTGTTCGGTGTCGCGGCGAACGTGGTATTCGACGAACTTGTACATGCGGCCGGAGAAATTCAAGGGGTGGCCGTGCGTCAGGTGCCCGCCATGCGCCAGGGCCATGCCCAGGACGGTGTCGCCCGGACGCAGCGTGGCCATGTACACGGCGATATTCGCGGAAGTGCCGGAGTGAGCCTGTACATTTGCATGATCCGCGCCGAAGAGTTCCTTGGCGCGATCGATGGCCAGTTGTTCCACCTTGTCGGCGAATTCGCACCCGCCGTAATAGCGCCTGCCGGGATAGCCCTCGGCATACTTGTTGGTGAAGATGGAGCCCATGGCTTCCAGGACGGCTTCCGACACCAGATTTTCGGAGGGGATGAGTTCAAACCCGGTGGCCTGACGGACGGCTTCTTCGCGCAGCAATTCGCTGATTTGGTGATCGACAGCATCGAGAGGGCGCTGCATCCGGGCGTTGGCTTCGGTGGTCATGAGGGTCTCCTTACGCGCAGTGAATTACTGTATCAGGTTGCGCCGCGATTCGGCCAGCGGGCTGGATGGCGGGTTAGCTCCCGAGTAACCGACAACGCGGGAGTTATCATGTGGTTGCTCAACTTAGGGATGACAACAGGGCCACCATGAGAACGCCGCCACTTATACAAAGGGGTCAGGCCGAGCGCCCTCACCTTGATGCTGGTTTTATGTTGGGCGAAGGTGGAGGGAGCAAGGGCCCTCATACCTGGGCATCGCAAACGTTTGTCTTTCTCGGCCAAACCAAACACATGTGCTTGGCAGGGTGAACCGAGTTGGAGACGATTCGGCCATTCAGCCAGAGCTCCTTTTCGTTCTCCAGCCAGTGCTGTAAATGCATTCACATATCGCAAATGGGCGGTGCAATGCTGTTGGCCAAGCCCTTTACTGGACCTTTAGGGTCAATAGTAATGACTGGGTGGAAGATCCTGCGGTTGCTGTTAGCGTCAGTGTGTATGTTCCGGGCGGAGTTCCCGCGGGCGCGGATCCTCCGGAGCCGGGCGATCCTGAGGAACCGCCCCCACAGGAAAACAAAGTCAATGCAGCGATCACTACGATTATATCTATACGAAGGAGACGGAATCTGCGCCGACTGAGCGACATCGGGGTCACGAACAGTCCAAAAATCGCAGTTGCCCACAACCAGTGCACGGAGGAGCCCGGGAAGACCAGTTGGGACTTGCTCGAGGTCGCCGTGCTCACGGTCACGGAAAAGTTCGACACGGTATTGGCATCCGCTGTGACTGTCGCTGGCGCGGAGCAAACGGCATACGCGGGAGCACCCGTACAGGCGATCGTCGCGGTACCTCCAATCCCTTCGCCACCAATATTGACCGTATAGGTGGCTGTTCCTCCCGCCGCTACCGTTGCAGTTCCCGAACTCCCAGGAGCACTGAGTCCCAAGCTCGCCGCTCCTGCTCCGGCCAAAGGCATGATCAAAGGCATTGAGGTATTCGCGGAAATCGTCAAAGTGCCGGAATAAGAAGTGTTGAACGTGGCCGGAGTGAAGGTGATCGTCAACGTACAGGATGAGTTGACAGCAACTTGCTGTGCGCAACCGTTTACGCTGGTCGGTATCGTGAACACTGGAGACGAAGTTTGAAAACTACTCACCGACAACGGGAGCGAGCCGCAGTTCCGAATCTGGAGAGTCAAATTCGCAGAAGCCCCAGCCGGGATGGGGCCAAAGGAGAGGCCCTGGTTCACAGGGTACGCAACGCACATTGCGGGGGATGCAACGCTGGGGTCAATCGATGCCGCGAATCCGTACGCATAGTCCGAATTTGCCGTTACCGTTGCGAGGTAAGCTCCCGGCGAAGCATAGAGCAAGTAATTTGCAGTTCCTGCAATGTGTACTTTGCCTTGACCATCCAGAACCGGACCCACAGGCCATACGCCGCCTCCCAAGCCTCCGAAGTACGTGGAGAACTCCAGCTTGGTTCCTGTGGAATCGAATTGCGAGACAAAGCCGGTGGCCGCCGGATACCAGAGCGGTCCCGGGACGGATTGGAGCGGCTGCACGAGAGGGAACTGCGGATCGCTGGTGTTGCCAGCTATCCAGATATTTCCGGCATTATCAAGAGCCACACCCCAAATGTTAGTCCACGGTCCAAATGATGTAAGAGCACCGGAGAAGAAAGTGGAGTAAAGCAATTGAGAGCCATCTGCGCTCAACTTGCTGAGGTACGCCGCGCAACACGTGCCGGCTGGAATGACTGGCTGATAAGCGTTGCTGGTGGTGGGAAAGGTGCTCGGAGCTTGCGAGCCGACGGCGATGGCTTCCCCGTTTGGGTCCACGGCGATGCCGGTGGCGGCTTCTCCACTACCAATGAAAGTCGAGTAAACCAGTCGCGAGGCGTCCGCGGCGAGTTTGGTCACAAATGTAGCTGAGAAGGGGGAAGTGCCCAGAATTTGCGTTTGATAGGCGCCCGGCGTCGTGGGCCAGAGGCTTCCACCATTTCCCGTGAGGTACAGACTGCCGGTGTTGTCGACCGCGATTCCGGAAACGGTAGTATTGCCGGCGCCGCTGACACCGGGCGGCGGCGAAATGACGCCCGGCAGGCTGCTGTAAGTGAGGCTTCCGTTCGAAGCAAATTTCATCAGGAATACTGTAGTAGCCGGGTATCCGGGTTGCCCGACATTCAAGGCGCCGGCCGTAACGGGGAAAATGGGAGAATTCGTTCCCCCAGCGATGTAAGCATTTCCATCTGCATCCACGGTAACGGCGCTGGTCCCTGATGTAGATGACTGTCCCGTCTGTGCAACACCGCCTAAAATACTCGAGTAATTAAGTGACGACCCGTCGGCAGACAATGACGTTACGAATCCGTAGGAACTTCCGACTCCAGCATATCCGTAATTGATTGGGTTTTTCAGGGGGAAATCAGTTGACCCCGTCAATCCGACGACGATGGCGTTGCCATTCCCGTCTACCGCAATTCCGTAGGATTGGTCGTTGCCGGATCCTCCAAGAAGGGTCGAATAGACAAGAGCGGTTCCGTCCGGAGTGAACTTAGTAATGAAGACATCGTTGCTGTTGGGGCAAGATTGGCAAGCCGGTTGAAATGCCCCGGGTGTGGTCGGAAAAGAGCTCCAACCTGTATCTCCCGTAAGAATGGCGCTTCCAGAGGAGTCGACGGCGACCGCGGACACAGCGATCGAGGAGTTGGCCAAAAAGGTAGAGTAGGTCAGAACCGGATCGATCACCAACGGCTTTGAGTGATCATAGTCGCCGATTTGGAAAGCAATCTCGTCTTTGCCAACAACAACGAAACTCCCAGGCAGGCTGTGCTTCTTACCTCCGACGATCTGGTAAGCGCGGGGATTAGCGAAAAACAGGTCACCTGTGGCCAGGCGGATCCGGATTCGGCCATCGGGCTGCAAAACAGTTTTTTGCGAGCCCAGCAAGCGCATGCGGATGGCGCGATAGTCAGCGCCTGGCTGAACTACGAAGTCGTGTTCCAACTCTTGGCCCGTGCCGTAGAAAACAGCATCAATTCCAGGATAGAGGGCAGAGTAAGTAACCCGCCCGAAATTCGGGACGTGCGTGTGCCAATGCGAAGAATCTCTACCCAACAGGTAGTTAGTTTGGCTGGTTTGCAAATGCGAACCCGCCAGTTTCGTGGTGAAATTGGAGTTGAGGAAACGTACGGTGAGGTTCGCAGATTCTGAATTGCGAGCCATTGTGCGAAGACTAAATTCACGTGCGCGCAGTAGAAGGGTAAGCTGGGGCGAGTGTGCGAGGAAGCGCACGCTTGGTTCGGCCTGTCCACAATTCGGCTCGAATTGAATCGGTAAATCGGCTAGCAAAACTCGGGTCTTCTTTGAATCTGTCTGATTGGCAGAACAACAGCTGGCCAGAAGTACTAGGCCGGTAAGCACACACTGTAAGCGAAAAGGCCAAATTTCGGAGCGCATCTGGTTCCCTCGGCGTATCAAACGCGGGAAGGATGTAGCAGTGGTCACTAAAGTGTCAAGTGCAAGGATCACTCGAACGCGAATCAAAATTAGCAAGCCTTCACCGGCTAAGTAACGGGCTAGCCGGAAACTGGCGCACGTCTGGCAGGCACGTCCTTCATCCGGAATGTGCCTGTCCGTCGACCCCTATGATGGCAGGGCAAATCTTTCTTCTCTTTCCGATTCCGTGAGGCGGGAGCAGCATCCGCTTTTCCCGCGCCCTTTCCTCCAGGAAAGGCCGGGCTACAGCAGGAACCGCATCAAGTGGGCATCTTAAAGAAGAAGTATAGCCCGACAAAAAAGAACATCAGGTCAGGCGACCATGCGGACATAAGTGGTGGAAGTTGGCCGATGCCGCCCATGGCTTCCAGCAGCGCGGAGATGGCCCAATACACGATGCCGATGCCGACCCCCAGTGCGACGCCGCCAACGGCGCCGCGGCTACCCACCAGCAGCGCAAAGGGAATTGCCAGCATCATGCTGATGGGAGCAATGAGCGGGTAAGCCAGCTTTTTGTGCCACTGCACGGTGAGGGAAGACACGTCGAACCCGGCGCGCTGCAGCCCCTCGATGTACCGGTGGAGGTCCCGCCAGCTCATCTGCGACGCCTGGATGACCTCGCGATTGAAGTAGGAGGGCGGCTCCACGAGTTCCGCGAGTGTGGTGACCTTGAAGGGATCGTACCTCACGACCGTCCCGTCGGCGAAATCGCGGACCCAACCGGATTCCAGCACCCACGTTTTCTCCGTATCCAGCCAACGAGCGCGCGTCGCGTAAACCCGCCGCCGCATCTGGAAGGTGGCAGGGTCCAGTTCGATGACGCTGAGGCCGCCAAAGAGTTTTTGCGTGGGGTCGAAGAAATCGTAATTGTAGACCTTGTCGTTTTCTCCAAAGATCCAGCGTTGCGGGCGCGTGTAGGTCTGCGCGGGGCGGCCTTTGATCTGGTTGCGGAGGGCATCCTGCCGCTGGTTCGCGTAGGGGAGATAGGTGTCGTCCATGATGAGCAGCACGCCGGCGAGGAGAACACCGGCCATAAGGAGCGGCAAAGCGATGCGGTAGAGGCTGATGCCGCTGGCTTTGAAGGCCACGATTTCGTTGTTCTTGCTGAGCACACCAAGAGTTACCAGCACGGCCACCAGCGCGCCCAGCGGCGAAAGCTGGTAGAGGAGATAGGGGATCAGGTAGCGAAAATAATTGACGACCACGAGAAAGGCAACGTGGTGCCGCGCTATGTCGTCAAGAAGCTCGAAAAACGTGAACGTCTCAAAGAGCAGGATGAAGGCGCCCATGATGACGGCGAAATAATAGAAAAAGCGGCGCAGCACGTAGATATCCACGATGCGCGGGATGCTGGAAGAGGAGGGAAGAGCGGCTTCGCCGCGGGCCGAGCCATTTTCCGCGCGGACCACCGCGGCCTTGACCTTGGTTTTCTGCCGCCGCAACAGGCGCCAGAAAGCAACGAGTCGTGGCCCGGCCATGAGACGCGGAGTTTCGCTGCGGTAGCTCTCCATGCGCGGAAGAAGCGCCACACCGGTAAGAGCGAGAACGATATTGGCGATCCACATGCCCACGGAAGGCGGCACGACGCCCTGGCGCGCCAGGCCCGCCCCCACAATAAACAGCAGATAGTACGACGCAATCACCAGGACCGCGAGCAACGAACCCGCGGCGCGACCGCCGCGACGCGGCTGTGCGCCCAGCGGTACCGCGATTAACGCAAAAACCAGGCAGGCCACGGGAAACGCAAAGCGCTGGTGCAATTCCACACGCGCATCGCGCCAGCCCTTCCCGCGATCATCCCAAAGTTCACCCAGCGAGCGCTCCGGGTTGCCGGGCTCGCGCTCCTTGGCGGGAGCCATGCCGCTCACCTCAACGGGCCAGTCGCTCCGGCCGAACGCGGTGACCGAGTAGTGCTCGGCATCTTCACGGGAAAATTCGTGTGTGGAACCGCCGTTGAGGTGCAACTCCAGCTTGCCCAGTCTGGGCTCGGCAATTACAATCGCACTTTCCGCGAGGGTGATGCGCGAGCCACTTTCCCCTCCGGCTTCCGCAAGAAATACGCCGTTCCAACGAGTCCCGCTGGCGGAGACATCGTTGATGTAAAGGACCATGTGAGGAAAGCGCTCGTCGAACACGCGCGGCTGTACCTGAAACGAGATTTGGGAAGTGATCAAATCGCTTTCAATGCTGCGGAAGGTCCGAATCGCCAAGGGTGCGAGCCACAGCGTCATGAGCAGGGTGAGTGCGGCGCCGATCACCGCGAGCACTCCGACGGGCCAAAGAATGCGCTTGCGGCTAATGCCCAGGGCCGTCAGCGCGATGATTTCGCTGTCCATGGACATGCGGCCCAGGCCCAGGAGCACGCCGATCAGGACGGCCATGGGGATGGTGAAGACAAAGATGTTGGGGATGATGCAAAGGAAGAGTTCGGCGACTTGCGAACCGGAGCCGGAATGGCGGACAAACAGCTCCATCAGGCGGACCAGCTTGGGAACGAACAGAACGAAGGTGAAGATGATAAGTCCTAGGAGCGCATGACGTATGACTTCGTGAACAATGTAGCGGTCCAGGATGCGCATGGCGGGAAGCCTGAGTGTAACATGGTGGCGAGGCTGAGAAGAGGCTCGTTAGTGAGGAAGCGCCCCTAAGCGCACGAGTCCTTGATTGCGCTCGGAGTATGCACCGAGGGTGACGGAAAGAGACCACGGATGAATCGAGTGAACCTGGCGGTGCTGTGGCACATGCACCAGCCGCAATACCGTGACCCGGAGACCGGGCTATATGTGTTGCCCTGGACGCGGCTGCACGCCACGAAGGATTACTACGGCATGGTCAAGCTGTTTGAAGAATTTCCTTCTCTCCATGCCACGTTCAACATGGTGCCCTCGTTGTGCATGCAACTGGAGGAGTACGCGAGCGGAACGTTCAATGAACCCTGGTTCGCGCTGGCCTTTAAGAAGACCGAGAACCTCACCCGGGACGATAAGAGCGAACTGCTGGGACGCGCCTTTCAGGTAAATTACGAGCGGCTGGTGTCGCGCTGGCCCCGTTTTGTGGAACTGTATGAATGGTCGCGCCCCGCGGGAGGCGCACAGGCGCTGATTACCTTCACGGCGAGGGACTGGCGCGATTTGCAGGTGCTTTCGCAACTCGCCTGGATGGAAGAAGAGTGGTTCACGAAGGACCCGGTGGTGAGCCGCTTGGCAAACCGCGGCAAGGACTTCGCGGAAAAAGATAAAGAGGCGCTGAAGGCCAAGCAGTTGGAATTAATCGCGCTGGTCCTGCCGGCGTACCGCGAAGCGGCGGCGCGAGGGCAGATCGAGATCAGCACCACGCCCTTTTATCACCCCATCCTGCCACTACTCTGCGACTCCGACATCGCCAGGGTAGCTAATCCCGCCACGCCCATCCCGCGCCGCGCCTTTCGCAGGCCGGAAGATGCACGGGAGCAGTTGCGCCGGGCGAAGGAGTATCACGAGCGCGTATTCGGGAAAAAACCGGTGGGACTGTGGCCTTCGGAAGGATCGGTTTCTGACCAGGCCCTGGCCATTGCGGCGGATGAGGGTTTCCAGTGGTTCGGCACGGATGAAGGCGTACTCGGCCGCACATTGAATGTGGGTTTCTTCCGGGATTCTTCGGGGATGCCGGCGAATGCGGAAAAACTGTACCAGCCGTGGCGCTTGCAGATGGCGGGCACAGGAATTACGGGACTCTTCCGCGATCACCATTTGTCTGACCTGGTGGGTTTTGTCTATAGCCGCATGGACAGCAATGCGGCGGCGGCCGATCTGCACGGAAGACTGCGGCACATCGGCGAAACGGTCAAGGGCCTGAACCCGCTGACCGTCTGCTTGTTCCTGGATGGCGAAAATGCGTGGGAGTACTACCCCGGAAATGGCAGGGAGTTTCTGCGTGAATTTTACCGCCGCATCAGCGATGACCAGGATTTCCGCGCCCTCACCGCTAGCGAGACCATCGCCGCTGCCGGTGACGTCCCCACCACCGGAGGCATCTTCCCCGCCTCCTGGATTAATGCCAATTTTGACGTGTGGATCGGCCACCAGGAAGACGTCACTGCCTGGGATTTGCTCTGGGACGCCCGCGAGGCCTATGCCCACGCCCTCGAAGCCCGCGCCAAGGGCTGGTCGGACCCCGTGACTGACGCGGGACTGGCGGAAGCACAGGAGTCCTTGCTCGCCGCGGAGGGCAGTGACTGGTGCTGGTGGTTTGGGCCGGAACACAGCACCGCGAATGACGCGGAGTTTGATGCCCTCTTTCGCAAGCACCTCACGGGAATCTATCTCGCGCTCGGGCAAATGGCGCCAGAAGAACTCGCCAAGCCCATCAAGCGCCAGCCGGAACGTGCCTACCAACTGACGCCTTCCACATTCCTAAACGTCAAAGTGGACGGGCGGGACACCAGTTACTTCGAGTGGTTGGGCGCGGGCGTCTTTTCCCCGGAGCACCGCGGCGGTACCATGCACGGACGCACCTATTACTTAAGGGAATTGCGCTACGGTTTTGAAGAGGAGCGTTTTGTGGTCCGCGTCGACTGCTTCCCGGACAGGCTCATGGAATTGGAGGACCCCGAATTCCGCATCACCATTGGCGCCGCACAGGAAATCGTCATCGTGGTGAACTTGGAGCGCGGGCGAATGAAAGAGTTCGCGGTGGAAAAGGGGCGGGTTTGTTTGCTGAATCCCGCCAGCATTGCCGCTGTAGCGTTTGATCGCACGCTGGAACTCGCGGTGCGGAAGGAACACTTGGAATTGAAGGGCAAGAGCAAATTCCCCATCGGCGTAGCTCTGTGGCACGGGGGCTTGCCGATCGATGTTATGCCGGCGGTTGGTTTTTTGGAAGTAAATCTGGGAGAAGAGAATTCGGCCTGGGCTGTCGAGACCGCCGAGTGAGAGCACCATCGGACTTGTGGAAAAGAGGCCGGACTCGCATTTCTCACCACTAAATACTCACAAAGAGCCATCCAGTGCCGCGGTTGCCTTCGTATAGGGGGACGCTACTCATTGGGCAACTTTCCCGCCGAAGTGCCCGGGGTACTATGGCGCGCGGGATACTTCCCTTGAAAAAATGAGAAGGCGTGGGCTAACCGTGGACGAGTGTCCGTGCATCCCGCGATGGCGCGGCCGTGCACCCGGCGGAAGTCCTGGCACAAGGGAAAACTCGCGTGGAATCCGCAGTCAACACTATCCCTCCGTCCGAAGAGACTGTAGCGAAGCTGCAGCCGCTGGCCAGCGGTGCAAATCCGTTGGCGCTGGAAATCGCGGTGAATGTGGCGGGGGCGCGGCCAACCTCGGCTTCGGGGCAGCGCGATCTTTTTTCCGAGGACACAGCGACGGTGTTGGTGTCGGAAAATGGCGCGGTCATCCGGCTGGCCGCGGCGGTCGTTACCGGCCAGTTGCTCTTCCTCACGGATAAAAGAACCAACAGCGAAGTGGTTTGCCAGGTGGTCCGGAAGCGCACTTTCCGGCCAACGGAATGCTACGTCGAACTCGAGTTCACGGAGCCTGTGCCGAACTTTTGGGGCTTGGAGATTCCCGCGAGGACTGCATCACCCTCCCAAGCGGAAACCGCTCAGAGGGTGGAGTCCGCGGAGACGACTGTGGAGGATGCGCCCCCGGAAGCCCCTGCGGTCCCGGAGCAGGATGTTGCGCAGTTGAATCAGGAAGTGGAAACTCTGCGGGAACAGATCCGGTCATTGCTGCAAACAAAGGCGGAGGCGGCAAAAGCGGAGGCGGAAGCGGCATTGCAAGAGTCCACCAAAAGAGCTGAGGCAGCGGAACTGTCTCGGATCAAAGCAGCGGCTGTGCCATCCGCGCCCCCTGCCGCGCCCTCGGTTCCACCGCCAAATCCTCTCGCGGTTGCGTCAGCTCCATCGGATGAGAAAGCGCCAGAAGCAGGGGCCGGGGCGGCGCCGGACGTGGCGGCAAAGCCGCTGGTTCGCATGGCGTTGCCCAAGATGACCCTTGCCGAGGAGGGCGGCGCGAAGGACTCGGAGGAAGTTGACCCGCTGGACTGTCTGCTGCCGAAGCCGGATCTGGATTTCTCCGCAGTGCCTGCACCCGGAGCGGCGAACGAAAGACGGCCCCTGTACGACATTTACAGGCCCATACGCGTGGGGATCGGGAAATTTCGGCTGGCCCTTTTCATCGGGTTGCTGCTCGCCGCTGTGCTTTGCGGGGCCTGGTACATGAACTGGCTGCCTGTTCCATCGCTCGGCGGGATCGCGCAGATGATCCATCTTACGAACTCCAAGAAAGTGGAGAGTGGAGTTGCCCATGCCGTGACGCCGGAGCCCGTGGGTGAGACTTCACCTCAGCCGGTGGGCGGCACCGTTGAAGCTGCGGATGTGCCAAACACGGAAGCGCCCACGCCCGAGGCCAGTGCGCCACCGGCCGCTGCTGCTCTGAACGTGAAGAAACCGGTGGCGCCTACGGCATCACCCGGGCGCGCAAGCGCAAAGGAGAAAGGCAACTCGGCCGGATCGCTTCGCAAAAGCGCGCCGGATGCCACGCCCTCTCCAACGGCACAGCTCGCGTCTCCCGCGCCGGTAGCAAGCGACGCAGCGCTGGTGCCGCCGAAGCTGCTGAAGTCGGCGAGCCCGGTCTATCCGCCGGATGCGATGCTGGGGTACATTACGGGAGATGTGAGGGTGGATGCACTGGTAGAACCCGACGGGCACATCGGCGCCATGAAGATTCTGGGAGGACCCGTGCCGCTGCGCCAGGCGGCCATGGACGCACTAAGGCAGTATGAATACGCTCCCGCGACGCAAGGCGGACGAGCCGTGGCTGCTCATGTCACCGTGACCGTGAAGTTCTGGTTCACTCCCTGATCAGCCGGCCAGTGGCACAGTCACTCCTGACTGTGCTCTTGGGTTCGCTTTTGTAGGGCCCGCCTTCTGTTTACCCTGAGCTTCGAAGGGCTTGTCCGCCGTGGGAGGCAGTCGGTCCGCTTGCCCGCCTCGCATTCTATTGCCACAACGCTCAGAAAAGCTTGACCGCAAGCCGCTGCGGGTGGGAACCCACGGGAATCATTGTAAGCAGCGAGTCCGTCCGGGTGCGGATCACGGCGAGATCCCCGGAGCCTTTGTTCACCACCAGGAGCATTGCCGGCTGCGCTCCGGGTTCTGCGGGATCGAAGCGCATGACGCCCGGAAGCGCCCCCACATTGATGGGCCGGCTCACCCGCCGGTTGACGATGTCGAGGGGCATCACGCGGCCGGCGGCGCGATCCGCAACGTACATTTCGCTGGCGTCGGATACGATAATGCCATCCGTGGGAAATGAGCCGAGCATCATGTAGTCGCCCATCTCATGCGTCCAGGTGTTCATGGCTTGCAGGCCGTGCGTTTCCGGTGAAATCACATACACTTCGCCGCCGTCGGGCTTCAGGATCATTTGCGTCGGCTTGCCCGCGAGGGCCAGGTTGGTCAACAGCACGCCGCGGCGCACGTCCACCACAGACAGGCGATTCTCAGACCGGCTCATCACGAAGGCGATGCTCCCGTCGGGGACGGCCAGGACTTCCTCGGGATTGGGAATAACAGGAATTTCGGCGCGTTGTTGCAGGGTGGCGGCATCGTGAATGCCAAGCGTGGCGCTGCGGGAGTTGACGACCAGCAGAAATTTGTTGTCGGGAGTGATGCGCACCTGAACAGGTTGCGCGCCAGTCTTAGCTCGGCCGATGATGGCGCGGGTGGCGCAATCGATGGCGATGAGTTGGTCCGCGCCGGAAGAGGTGGTGTAAGCCCGATCGCCCTTCGAGGAAAACTCGATGGAGTAGGGAAACCCGCCCACGGCAATGCGCGCCGCGATTTGATTGCTGCGCGTGTCCAGGACCCAAACGTAGCCCCCGGTGCTGCTGACGCCCCACACTTCGTCGCGCTTGGGATGTTCGAGGATTTCCCCGGGCGCGGGACCCGCATAGATTTTGCCAATGGCTCGCAGGCCGATCAGGTCCACAACCGTAATGCTCCCGTCCTCCGTGCTCACGTAGGCATTCAAGTGCAGCCCGGGCCGCAGGAACGAGGGCCGGTGCTCGCGCAGCAGCAGGGTGATGCCGAAGACGACGAGAATGGTCAGGATGAAGTAGACGCGAAAGTTTTTGGCGCGCGGCATGTTGGCGAGCTTTGATATTACATGAAGAAATGAGCGCCGAGATGGTTTCCCGGAGAAGACTGGGGCAAGTCAGTTCACCTGGCGGTGGACGACGGTGGCGATTTGGCGCACTTCCGCGAGCAATTCCGCAAATTCCTCGGGCAGGATGGACTGCATCCCGTCGGAAAGCGCCTTTTCCGGCTGATGATGCACTTCAACCAGCAGGCCATCCGCTCCGACAGCGATCGCAGCGCGCGAGAGCGGTAGCACCTTGTGACGCTTTCCGGTGCCGTGGCTGGGGTCCACAAGAATCGGCAGGTGGCTGCGTTTCTTCACCGCGGGAACGACCGCCAGGTCCAGCGTATTGCGCGAAAAATCGGAGAATGTCCGCACGCCGCGCTCGCACAAAATGACGTTGTAATTGCCCTCGCTCATGACGTATTCCGCGGCCATCAGGAATTCGTCCAGCGTCGCGCTCATGCCGCGCTTCAGCAGCACCGGTTTTTTCGCCCGCCCGGCCCGCTTCAGCAGTGAAAAATTCTGCATGTTGCGCGCGCCGATCTGAATGACGTCCGCCCACTCCTCCACGAAATCGAGCGATTCGTTGTCAATCGCTTCCGTGACGATCCCAAAGCCATAGTTCTCGCGGACCTTCGCTAGAATCTTCAGCCCCGGCAGACCGAGTCCCTGGAAACTGTAAGGAGAAGTGCGCGGTTTGTACGCGCCCCCGCGAAACAGCCGCACGCCGGTGGGTTTCAGGCGCTCCGCGATCACCAGGCACTGCTCTTCCGTTTCCACCGCGCATGGCCCGGCCACAACGGCCAGATGCGTCCCACCAACCAGCACATCCCCAGAAGGAGTGGGAATGCGAACGATGGTAGGCTCCTCTTTCACGTCCCGGGAAACGAGCTTGTAGGGCTTGGTGACCGGAATGCACTCAATCACCCCGGGCATGGACTCGAGCACGCCAAGATCGACCGCGCCATTGTTGCCCGTGATCCCGATGGCGGTGCGCCCGGAGCCAGGGATGGGATGCGCTTTCAGACCGAGCGATTCGATGCGCTCGCAAACGGCGCGAACCTGTTCTTCCGTGGCGTGAGACTGCATGACAACCAGCATGGATTTTCTTCCTAGTAAGACGCGCTTTTTCAGTGTACTTCAGCGGTACCGACGGGGCAAACTCAACCACGTAACGTCGGCGAATATTTCTCGGTTCGTGGATTGTTTAGGAGGCTGCTGAAAAAGGGTTTTCTCTCTGGGAGGCCGGGGCTTTAACCTCGCTCGGCGGCTTCGATTTGTATGATCTTTTCCACCCGCCGCCCATGGCGGCCACCCGCGAACGTCGTATTCAGGAAAGTCTGCACCATTTCGATGGCTTGGGCGCCGTTGACCACCCGGCCGCCCATGGTCAGCACATTTGCGTCGTTGTGTTCCCGCGCCAACCGCGCCGTGTCCACGTTGTGCGCCACCGCGGCGCGAATGCCCGGCACCTTGTTCGCGGCAATCGCCATGCCCATGCCCGTGCCGCACATGGCGATGCCATAGGCATCCTGATGCGCAGCCACGCGATCAGCCACCGCCTTGGCGTAGTCCGGGTAGTCCACGGACTCTTCCGACCACGTTCCCAGGTCGTCCACGGGATAGCCAGCATTTTCAAGGAATTGGCGGATGATTTCTTTAATGTGATAGCCGGCATGATCGGCGCCCAGGGCAATCCGCGGCTTCGGTGAGAGTTCCGTCATGGGAGCCTCCCGAGCCGGATTCTATCGGACTAAGAGAATCACCGCAATGCGGGATACCGCGGCACCCAGGGGAACGCCATAAGGTTATCAGCAAAATGAATCGCAGCGATTCGAGTTTTGCATACATGCGATTCTCCCCTTTTCCCGCGGTGCCGACCTATACTTTAAGGGCCGTCCCGATACGGCAAATTCACTTCACAGGAGTGCACTATGTCTAACGTTTACGCGGATAATTCCTTAAGCATTGGCAGAACCCCTCTGATCAAACTCAATCGAGTGACCGATGGCGCGAAGGCCACGGTGCTCGCCAAGATCGAGGGGAGAAATCCAGCGTACTCGGTGAAGTGTCGTATCGGGGCTGCCATGATTTGGGATGCGGAGAAGCGCGGTGTGCTCAAGCCAGGAATTGAAATCGTCGAGCCGACCAGCGGAAATACGGGGATTGCACTGGCCTACGTTGCGGCCGCGCGCGGCTACGCGATTACCTTGACCATGCCGGAAACGATGTCGCTGGAACGCCGCCGCGTCCTCGCGGCCTTTGGCGCAAAACTCATCCTCACTCCCGGACCGGAAGGCATGAAGGGCGCGATCAACAAAGCCACCGAGATTTACAACTCGGACAAGCAGCATTATTTTCTCCCGCAGCAGTTCGATAATCCGGCCAACCCGGATATTCACGAGAAAACCACGGGGCCGGAAATCTGGAACGACACCGACGGCGCCGTCGACGTCTTCGTGAGCGGCGTGGGCACCGGAGGAACGATTACCGGCGTTTCGCGCTACATCAAGAACACGAAGAAGAAGAATATCCTTTCCGTCGCCGTGGAGCCGACCGTCAGCCCGGTGATCACACAGACCCGCGCGGGACAGCCTCCCGTGCCGGGACCGCACAAGATTCAGGGAATCGGCGCGGGATTCGTGCCGAAGAATCTGGACCTGACCGTAATCGACCGCGTGGAACTGGTAACCAACGAAGAATCCGTGGAGATGGCACGTCGCTTGGCGCGCGAGGAGGGTATCCTCTCCGGCATTTCCTGTGGCGCCGCAACCGCCGCAGCCGTGCGGCTCGCCAAGTTGCCGGAGTTTGCGGGAAAAACCATCGTCACGGTTCTCCCCGACGGCGGCGAGCGCTACCTCTCGACAATTCTCTTTGAAGGAATTGGCTGAGGGACGCAGCAACCGTCAGAACGGAACGCACTTCATAACAGCGGCTCAACACTTTCCGGGAAGGGGCGCAGCACGCTGCGCCCCTGCACCCGCGGCGTGCATCTAACATACTGCTGAAGAAGCCTTTTTCATTTGGAGGCCGGGGCTTCAGCCCCGGCGTAAAGCCCGTAGAACGATTGGGCTTTAGCCCCTGAAGAAACTCCTATTTGATGTTTTTCGGCGACCGGCCACGCATTTGGCAGGAAAAAAGGAAGAGCACAAAGATGGATGAGTTGAAATGCTTGGCTCGCGAATTCCGCTCCGCGCTAGAGGCACGCCTGTCGGGTGATCCCGCGGGGGAATACCGGCTGCCGTCGAAGGAAGATGTAGCGACGTTTTGCCGGCGCTATCTCGATTCGCTTTTCCCGCTGCATCACGCGCCCGAAGTGTCCAGCAGCCCGCAAGCTTCGCACTTCGTGGAAGAGCTCGAGTTGCTGCTGGCGGAACAGATTGTCTGCGCCATCCGGTTTGATTGCAGTTGCCGCCGGAAGAAGACTCCGGCGAATCTCGCGCGCACGGCGGAAGAGCTTGTCAGCAAGATTCGCGAAACACTGCCGAAGCTGGCGCACTTGCAGGCCACCGATCTGCAGGCGGCACTAAAAAATGATCCGGCGGCAAGCGGCCTGGAAGAAATTCTCCTGAGCTATCCCGGGATTGAAGCCATCACCGTGCAGCGGCTGGCCCATGAGTTGTACCAGCTAAAGGTCCCCTACCTGCCCCGCATCATGACCGAAATTGCCCACAGCCATACGGGGATTGACATTCATCCCGGCGCCGCCATCGACGAATCCTTTTTCATCGATCACGGCACCGGCGTGGTGATTGGAGAGACGGCCACCATCGGCAAGCACGTGACCCTCTATCACGGCGTGACTCTCGGGGCCTTCAATCCCACCAGCCAGCGCGATGCCGACGGTGACTTGGTGCGTGGCCCGGCGAACAAACGCCACCCCGACATCGAAGACAGTGTGACCATCTATCCGGGCGCGACGATTCTCGGCGGCGATACGCGCATCGGCCACCACAGCATCATCGGCGGCAATGTCTGGCTCACGCACTCGATCGCTCCCTACAGCCGCGTCACCGTCAAGGATCCGGAGCTGCTCATTCGCAGCCACACCCGCGGCAGCGACGAAGACTGGTTTCTCGGCAGCTCAATCTAGCCAGTTGCTTAAAAACAGCAACGCGAAGGAACTCAGCACTCCCCGTACTGCACAACGCAAAGAGAAGTTGCTCGCACCTTGCGTTGACAGTGGGGAAGCGTGTCCGCTACGCTCGAATGTTTAGCTGATTGTGCACAAACCGACAGGGAGAAGCATGGCTGAAGACAAGCTACCAACACGGGCCCAGGATTTTTCCGAATGGTACAACCAACTAGTATTGAAGGCGCAGCTCGCCGACTACGCCCCCGTGCGCGGCTGCATGATTGTGCGCCCTTATGGTTGGGCGCTGTGGGAAAACATTCAAAGCGCGCTGGACCGCCGCTTCAAAGCCACCGGCCACCAAAACGTCGCGTTCCCGCTGCTCATTCCCAAAAGCTTCATCGAAAAAGAAAAGCACCACGTCGAAGGCTTCTCCCCCGAACTCGCGGTCGTCACCATTGGCGGCGGCGAAATACTGGCCGAGCCGCTCGTCGTCCGCCCGACCTCGGAAACCATCATCGGCCACATGTGGTCCAAGTGGATTCAGTCCTACCGCGACCTCCCCGTGCTCATGAATCAGTGGAACAGCGTAGTGCGCTGGGAACTCCGCACGAAGCTCTTTCTCCGCACACTCGAATTTTACTGGCAGGAAGGCCACACGGCCCACGCCACACGCGAAGAAGCCGTCGAGGAAACCAAGCAGATGCTCGACGTGTACACCGATTTCGCCGTTAACGATGCCGCTATCCCGGTGATTCCCGGCGCCAAGTCCGACGCCGAAAAATTCGCCGGCGCCGATGTCACTTATTCCATCGAAGCGCTCATGGGCGACGGCAAGGCCCTGCAATCCGGCACCTCCCACTTCCTCGGCCAGAATTTTGCCCAAGCCTTCGATGTGAAATACCTCGACCAGAACGGCCAGCTCCAACACTGCTGGACCACCTCCTGGGGTCTGTCCACGCGCTTCATCGGCGCCATCATCATGGTGCATGGTGATGATCAGGGTTTAGTCATGCCGCCAAAACTGGCGCCCACTCAGGTGGTGATCGTTCCCATCTTCAAAACCGACGAAGAGAAGGCCTCCGTGCTGCAAACCGCGAAGGAACTAAAGGCGCAGCTCGTGAAAGCGAATCTCCGCGTGGCGCTCGACGAGCGCGAAGGCTTCAGCCCCGGTTGGAAATTCAATGATTGGGAGATGCGCGGCGTGCCCGTGCGCGTGGAGCTGGGACCCAAGGATGTGGCCAAACAAGCGGCCATGCTGGCGCGCCGCGACAAACCGGGCAGGGAAGGGAAGTTCAGCGCTTCCCTCGCCGATTTGCCCGCCACCATCGAAAAGCTCCTGGCGGAGATTCACCAATCCCTCTTTGACAAGGCTTTGGCCTTCCGCCGCGCCAACACCCACGAAACCTTGCGTTACGACGACTTCAAGAAGGCCGTAGAAACGGGGTTCGCCTTTGCTTTCTGGTGTGGCAGTGGCGATTGCGAAGCCAGCATCAAGGAAGAGACGCGGGCCACCATGCGTTGCATCCCTCTCGACCCCGACGCCGTCCTGGGCCACAGCTCAGCAAGCGGCAGTGGCGCCTGTGTCTACTGCGGCAAGCCGGCCGCCCACCGGGCCATTTTTGCCCGCGCGTACTAAGCCGCGGGCGTTGCGCCTAGAGCACACCGCACTTGCGGGAGTCTCGACACCGCCCTACCCCGATGGTAGCGTCATCAAATAGAGGGATAATTCTGCGCCGCCGCAAGTGACGGGGCGGCCCATTGGAGCGTTTCTTCGTGAGCTTGCCATTGCAATCCTCCCAGCGTTCCCAGCGCGGGGAAGGCAGATTAAGAGCGATTATCTACACGGTCATCCTGGTGACTGCGGTATTCCTGGCGATCAAGCTGGTGCCGCCCTATGTAGCGGAGTACCAACTCCAGGACAAGATGAATGAGCAGGCCAAGTTCGCGGTCGTCAACCGTTACTCGGAAGACCAGATTCGCGACATCCTCTTCAAAGTCATCCAGGACTTGGATATTCCGGCGACACGCGATGACATCAAGATGGCCAGCACCAACCACGGCGTATCCATCAGCGTCAGCTATACCGTTCCCGTGGATTTCTTGGTGTACAAGACCGACATCACCTTTTCTCCCAAAAGCGAAGGTCTGGACATCATGAAGTAAATCCGCAATCGCCAGGCACGGGAACCGCCTCGGCTTCCCTCCTGCCTGCAGATGCGTCACAATGAAAGTGTCCACCCTAAGGGAGTGAGCTATTGCGATTCCGCCTGCAAAAGGGTTTCTGGACTTCCGCATTTGGTCTTGGACTGCTGGCCGTGGTGGCCCTGTGCTTTCTCCTCACCGCCAGCGTCTTCACCTACTTCTACATCAAATATTCCCGGATGATTGATGCGCGGCTGTCCGGGCACGTGCTGCAGAACAGCACGCAGATTTTCTCGGCGCCAGAACGCATCTCCGATGGCCAGCCATGGGGTGTAGCCGACCTGGTCATGTACCTGCAGCGTGCCGGCTATCGTCCCGATACGGATGAGAATTCGCTCGGACAATACACGGTTGACGGCGCTACGGTGGACATACGCCCGTCGAAGTTGTCCTTTTTCGGCGGGGCCAACGCCATTGCCGTGCAGTTCAGCGGCAAGGTAGTGCGCTCCATTCGGCCGCTTGCCGGTGGCGCGGATTTGGGCAGTGCGGAACTCGAGCCGGAGCTCATCACCAATTTGTTCGATAGCGCGCGAGAGAAGCGGCGGCCCGTCCGCTATGAGGATCTGCCTCCCCTTCTTGTGCAGGCCATCCTTTCCGCGGAAGACAAGCGCTTCTTTGAGCATCCGGGCTTCGACTTCATCCGCATCTTCGGCGCGGCCTGGGCGGACGTTCGCCACAGCCAGCACTTGCAGGGCGCCAGCACCATCACCATGCAGGTGGCGCGCACCTTCTTCCTCTCCACCGACCGCACCTGGCGCCGCAAGCTGGCGGAGGCCATGCTCTCCTTTGAACTCGAGCAGCGCTTCAACAAGCAACAGATTTTCGAGCTCTACGCCAATGAAATTTACCTCGGCAACCGCGGCAGCTTCGGGATTCGCGGGTTTGCGGAAGCCAGCGAGGCCTACTTCGGGAAGGATCTGCGGCAGTTGACCCTGCCGGAGTGCACTTTCCTGGCGGGACTCATTCGCGCGCCCAATTACTACTCCGCTTCCGACCGCCATCCGGAACGCGCGGGTCAAGCGCGAGACCGCGTGCTCACCCAGATGCTCGAAAACAAGTACATCAACGAAGCCGATGTGCAGGACGCCAAACGTGTCCCCCCTAAAATCGTGCGCACCGCCGTGGCGGGGAACGAAGCACCGTACTTCGTGGATATGGTCAAGGACCATCTCCTGGACAATTATTCCGAGCTGGACCTCCTCAGCCAGAACTATCGCGTCTACACCACTCTCGATCCGCAATTGCAGCGCGCCGCGGCCGCCGCGGTTGACATTGGCATGAAGAACGTGGACGCGCTGATCGCCAAGAAGTACGAGAAGGTGAAGAAGCCCAAGGGCAAAAACGCCCCCAGTGAGCCCGTGCCGCAGGCACAGGTGGCCCTCGTGGCCCTCGATCCCCGCACGGGAGAGATCAAGGCGCTGATCGGCGGGCGAGACTATGGCCAGAGCCAGTTAAACCACGCGCTGGCCCACCGCCAGCCGGGCTCGGTGTTCAAACCCTTCGTGTACGCGGCCGCCTTCAACAACGCCGTGGACGGCGCGCAGCCCGTGGTCACGCCCGCGACCACCGTGGATGATGAGCCCACCGTCTTCGAGTTCGACGGCCAGGAATACACTCCCAACAATTACGGCGAACACTTCATGGGCAAAGTGACCCTACGACAGGCGCTCACCAACTCCCTCAACGTCGCCACCGTGAAGGTGGCGGAACTTGTCGGCTACGGCCGCGTCGTGCAGATTGCCAGGCAGATGGGGCTTCCCTCCAACATCCGGCCCACGCCGGCGGTGGCTCTGGGCGCTTACGAATTGACACCCGTGGAAGTGGCGGGGGCCTACACGGCCTTCGCGACCATGGGCACGCGCGCCGATCCGTTCTTCCTGAAAAGTGTGGTCAGTGCGGGCGGCACTGCTCTGGAGAACTACGCGCCCACGAACAAGCTGGTGTTGGATCCCAGGGTGGCCTACCTGGTGGACAGCATTTTGCAGGACGTCCTGAACAAAGGCACGGGCGCGGCGGTGCGCGCCAGGGGATTCACACTCCCCGCTGCCGGGAAAACCGGCACATCGCGAGACGGCTGGTTTGCGGGCTTCACCAACAATCTGGTCTGCGTCATCTGGATCGGCTTTGACGATAATCACGATCTCGGCCTGGCGGGCGGCGCAACCGCCGCGCCGATCTGGGCGGACTTCATGATTCACGCGACTTCCATGCCCGCCTATCGCGACGTCAAGGATTTTGACAAGCCCGAGGGAGTGGAAACCGCGGTCATTGATGCTGACACTCTCCAATTGGCCACCCCAAACTGTCCGGTGACGCGCGAGGAGGTTTACATCACCGGCTCCGCGCCCACCCAACTGTGTGAGCTTCACGGCGGACATGGGCCCGCCTCGGCCGTGGGATCCTTCCTCTCGCATATGTTTGGCGGCGGCTCGTCAAAACCTCCACAATCCCCGGGCGATCCAAACACATCCTCGGATCAGCCGGACAAAAAAGCCACGGCGCAAGACGGAACGCCGCCCGCCACCGACACCAAGGCCACCGAGAAGAAAAAAGGCCCTTTGCAGAAGATTTTTGGTATCTTTGGGGACAAGAAGAAGAAAGAGCCCGACAAACCTGATCGGGACAAAGGAGATTCGCCATGACTCGGTTTCTCTTGGCGATTCCAGGCATTACTTTCCTGTTCTGCTCGCTGCTTTCCCCTTCCCTTGCTCAAACAACTCCAGACACGCCGCCCCCCCCTCCCAGCACCTCCGCTAAGCCCGCTCAGCCTGCCCCAGTTTCCACTGAAGATTTGGCCAAACTCTATTTGATCCGCAAAGAGTTTGCTGCCGCGGAAGTGTTGTTTCGCAAGCTGACCCAAGAGCAGCCAAAGAATGCGGTCTACTGGAATGAACTTGGGATTACAATGCACAACCAGGCGGAGTTGGACCCCGCGATGAAGTGCTACGCAAGGTCGGCGAAGCTGGACTCTCACTACGCCGATCCCGTGAACAATATCGGCACCGTGTGGTACGAGCGGGAAAAGTATTCCAAGGCCATCCGGGCCTACAAACGGGCTATCGGCATCAAGGATGATTTTGCCTCTTTCTACATGAACCTTGGGTACGCTTACTTTGCAGACAAGAAGTACGAAGAATCCATCGCTTCCTTCCACAAGGTCCTGCAACTCGATCCGCAAGCGTTTGACCAGGCCAGTTCCCGGACTGGGACAGTCGTACAGGACAGGTCGCTCGGCGCGGACCGTGGACTCTTCTATTTTCTGCTCGCAAAATCCTTCGCCCAAGCCGGCAATGTGGAACGCTGCGTCATCTATCTCCGCAAAGCCCGCGACGAAGGCTATAAGAACATGGATGCCGCGAAATCCGATCCGGCCTTTGCGGGAGTCTTGAAGGACCCTGCCATCCAGGAAATACTCGAGCCCGCGCCGCCGCCAACCGCGCAGCCCTGAGCGGGCGCGCCTGTTTACCCTGAGCCTCGAAGGGTTTACCCTGCTTGCCCTGAGCTTCGAAGGGAGCTTCGTAGGGTCGTACGTGTAAACTGCTCAAGCGTAACCCATGAGCCCACCCTCAAGAAGCGAGAGTGGGGCACCCAAAACCGTTCAAGATTTTCGCGATTGGGCCAGCCTGCACAGCAACTTCACAATTGTGGTTCTTTGCGCGACGCGTGCCGGAGGTGGAGGATCTCCACGAGGTGTTTGTCCTTGCGGATTTGGTAGTACACCACAATGGGGCTGTGCGAGAGTTTGCGCACTTGCGACCTCTCGCGGATGGTGCTGCCCATGCGCGGAAAGCGACTAAGCAATTCTTTGTGATCGAGCAACGTATTCCCGAAGCGCGAGGCAGCATCACTGTCGTCTTCTGCAATGTGGCCGATGATCTCAGCGAGATCGTCTAGCGCTCTTTGCGTGATGAGGAGGCGGTAATCCACTTGGGCAGAAGTTTCCGCACTTTTTCCAGGGCTACCGTACGGCCAGCTTTGGCGTCTCGGATTCCCTCGTCGATCGCGGCGAGGGTGGTTTCGTCCTCTTCCTCGATCACGGGAGCCGGTTTTTCGAACTCAAATTCCTTAGCCTTGGCCATGTGGTTATGCTATCGGGGATCGGCAGTGGATGCAATAGAAGGGCACGGGCAAGATTTGATCCCCCGGAGGCAGGAAAATGGCACCCGCCTCGAAGGGTCGTCAGCGTAGAATGCTCGAGCGCAACCCAAGAGCCCACCCTTAAAAACCGAGTGTGGGGCACACAGAATCGTCCAAGATTTTCCTGACCGGGCCACCGCCAAACCGCGCAGCCCTGAGCAGGCCCTCCTTTTTACCCTGAGCCTCGTAGGGATTGTGCGCTTAAGTTTGCCTTTGGAGTGCGGCGGCTCGCCGCCGCTTTTACGGCTGCATGCCAGCCAACAAACCACAATTCCTCCATCCGCCCGCCGCTTTCTGCTTGAGCGCTTCCATCTTTTCTTTTACCGCGCCTTGCTGCGAAATCCGGGCTAGAATACAGGCCAGATGAAGACGCTGCAGTCAGCATCCTGCCATCTCTCCCGGCTTGTTCTCGCCATGCTCTTTTTTTTCTTGGCGAGCGCCATCGCTGCCCAGCAGGTCGCTCCCCTTTCTCATCCCGCTGCGCATTCCCTCCCGCAGGAAGGCATTTACCTGGTATTCCCATTTGAGAATGTGGCCGCCCAGGCGCGGCTCGACTGGATTGGCGAGGGTCTGGAGGAATTGACGATCCAGCGTCTTTCTGCCGCGGGCCAGCAAGTCTTTTCTCGCAGAGGCCGCCTGGACGACATGGACCGTTACGGTTTGCCGGCTTCGGCAAAACTGAGCCGGGCGACCATGCTGCACATCGCGCAGGATCTCGATGCGGATTTTGTGGTGTATGGCAATTTCACCTCCGACGGAAAAGCCCTGACGGTGAACGCCCGTGTGCTGCGTGTGAGCCCCACGGCGCTCCTCCCAGTGGTCCACGAGAGCGGCGCCCTTGCTTCGCTGATGGATTTGCACACGCGGCTGGTTTGGCGTCTGCTCGAAACATGCGACGCAAAGTTTCCTCTCAGTCTTCCGGAATTCGCTAAATTACAGCGGCCGCTGCAACTGGCGGCCTTTGAGCAGTACATCCGCGGGCTGGTGGCGAATGATGATGAGGTGCGAGTGCGTGATCTGAAGGAGGCGGCGCGCCTGGAACCCGGCTGGCCCGATCCCGCGTTTGCCTTGGGACAGTTCTATTTTCACAGGAATGACTGCTATTCCGCGTTGCTGTGGCTCGGCAAAGTTCCTTCCACGCACGATCGCAGCGTGGAGGCGAATTTCTCCGCCGGGGTGTGCCGCCTGCGGCTGGGCCAGCCGGAAAAAGCCGAACAAGTGTTTGCTGCGCTGCAGGAGGATTTGCGCCACAACCTGGTGAGCGGCGCCGACCTGCCGGAGATACTCAACAATCTGGCCCTGGCACGCGCCCGGCTGGGTGATGTCGCCGCGGCGCAAGCGGCACTCAGCCGTGCCGCTGACATCGATCCGGATGAAGACGATTATCCCTTCAACCGGGGATTACTGGCGCTTCGTGCGAAGGATTTGGCCGTCGCCGCAACCCACTTCCGCGAGGCCATCCATCGCGAACCGGACAATCCGGAAGATCGCGCCTTTCTGATCTATACCCTGGAGAAAGCCGGAAAGAAGTCAGAGGCGGCCGAAGAGCGCGAATCTGCCTTGGAAGCTTTGGGATCAGCCGGCTTGCCGATCATAAAACTGGAAGCGAAAAAGGAAGCCGCCTCCAAGTACGAGCGGATCAAACAAGAATTGGATACGACCACGTTGCGGCTCGAATTGCGCGGGCCGGACTCTTTGCCTTCACCCAGTGCTGAAGCTGCGCCTCCAGCCGATACGCCTGCCGCTCACGTCCGGGTCGGCCGGCTAGACCTGGCCGCGGGACGCCTGGACGCCGCGGAGAAGGAATTTCGCGCCGCGCTGCTGGCGGAACCCAACAACGCCTCGGCACACCAGGAAATCGCCGAAATCTACCGGCGGAGGGGTAAACTGGAGGAAGCCATCCAGGAGTTGCAGATGTCTCTGGCTGCGCGCGATTCGGCGGCAGTGCGCACGACGCTGGCGCGCATCTACCTGGAGCAGAAAAAACCGGATCTGGCGCGCGCGGAAGTGGAAAAGGCCGTGAAGCTCGCGCCAAATTACTCGGACGCAAAAGAATTACTCGAACACTTGCAACAGAGCAAGCCCACGGGAGGCAAAAAATGATCGCTCGTGGCATGACGACCTTCGAACGGCTCGTGAACTGGATTCGCAGCAGCAAGCGCGGCGATGTGGCAAGTGTTCTCTGCTCCGCCGCCGTGGCCATCCTGCCTTTACTATGCCTTGCTGTACCCGCTACTTCGACCGTGGACGACCATGGCGCGCCGCTGGTGCTGGAACTGAAACTCAACGACATGGTCGAGCCGATTCTGGCCACCTACATTGACGAAGGTCTGACGGACGCGGCGCAGCGCCACGCCTCGCTCGTCCTGATCACCATGGACACGCCCGGCGGACTCAGCGATTCCATGACGGATATCATCCACCACATCCTGGAGTCCTCCGTGCCCGTGGTGGTGTACGTGGCGCCGGTGGGCGCGCGTGGCGCATCGGCAGGCTTTTATATTTTGCTCTCGGCCGATGTGGCCGCCATGGCTCCCGGCACGCATACGGGGGCGTCCACGCCGGTATTGATGCCCGCTTTCTTTTCCATTCCGGTTGACGAGGTGATGCGCAAGAAGATCAACAATGACGCCTTGGCTTTTTTGCGCAGCTTCACGGAAAAGCGCGGACGCAATCCGAAACTCGCGGAAACCGCCGTGACCGATGAGCGCGCGTTTACAGAGAAAGAAGCTCTCGACGGCCATATGATTGACCTCATCGCCAACGACCGCGACGATCTCTTGAAACAACTGAACGGCCGCGAAATTACTCGCTTTGACGGCAAGACCCAGAAGTTATCCCTGGAAGGCTACACCCGTGTGGACTTCGAGCCCTCTGCCCGTCAGAAGTTCCTCTCGCGCATTGTCCAGCCGGACATCTTCTTCATATTGCTCCTGCTCGGCGTACTCGGGCTGTACACGGAATTTACCCATCCCGGCGCGGTCGCCCCCGGTGTCATCGGCGGAATTTGCGCCGTCCTGGCGCTCTACGCCATGCATCTGCTGCCGGTGAATTTTGCGGGAGTGCTGCTGATCTTGCTGGCGCTGGCGTTGTTTATCCTCGAAGCCAAGCTCGCCAGCCATGGTGTTTTGCTGGCAGGAGGAATTGTGTCCATGCTTCTCGGTGCGATGTTTCTAATTCGTTCCCCCCTGACGCCCGGCGGCGTGAGTGTGGGCGTGGCACTGGCGGTAACCATCCCCTTTGCCTTTTTTGCCGTATTCCTGATGCGCCTGGTGCTCCGATCGCGGCGCTGGAAGGTCTCCACCGGCAAGGAGGAATTGCTCGGCGAAGAGGGCATCGTCACCTCCGCGCTCCCCGCGGGCGGCGAAGGAATGGTCCGCATTCATGGCGAGTTATGGCGCGCGCGTTCCTCGGCATCGATTGCCGATGGCAAGCCCGTTCGCGTAGTGCGAATTAATGGGTTGAAATTGATTGTGGAACCGGTGGAAACGCCGGCCACCACAAGCAGATAGAGTTCGTTCAAGTTCAGGAGGCGGGATATGTTTCAGTTCTTTGGACTGGGCACGTTGATCGTGATCGGCCTGTTTCTAATCTGGATTTACAATTCGATATACATCATCAAGGAATGGGAGCGCGGAGTTGTCCTGCGCTTGGGGCGGCTCTTGCCCATCGCGAAGGGCGCCGGTATAAACTTGGTGTTCTGGCCCATTGAGACCCTGTATCGCATCAACATGCGCCTGGAAACGCTCGACGTTCCGCCCCAGGACATCATCACCCGCGACAACGTCTCCGTAAAAGTAAACGCCGTCTGCTATTTCCGCGTGGTTGACGCCAACCTGGCCATGTCTCAAGTGCAGAATTATCAGTACGCCACTTCTCAATTGGCGCAGACCACTCTTCGCAGCATCGTCGGCCAATTCGAGCTCGACGAAATCCTCTCGCAACGCGACAAAGTCAACGCCAAGTTGCAAATCATCCTGGACCAGGACACCGAGCCCTGGGGCATCAAGGTCAGCAAGGTCGAAGTGAAGCAGGTGGACATTCCCGAGCAGATGCAACGCGCCATTGCCAAGCAAGCCGAAGCCGAACGCGAGCGCCGCGCCAAGGTCATTCACGCACAGGGCGAGTTTGAAGCTTCGCAAAAGCTTGCCGATGCCGCCAAGGTTCTCGAGACGCAGTCCTCGGCCATCCAGTTGCGCTACCTCCAGACCCTTACCGAGATAGGTGTCGAAAAGAACACAACGATTGTTTTCCCACTTCCGATCGATATTATTAATAAGTGGACACAGGCGCTCGGGGGGGCGTCGAAATAAATATGGCGTCTGGGGGAAAGCGCGGAGCGGGCGAGCGTGTGCTCGAAAGCAAGCACGTCATTGGGCTGTTTCTGCTGATGCTGCTGTTTTCGGGCGTGTTCTTCACGCTCGGCTACGTGATGGGACGTAACCAGTTCGACGGCCAGGTAAGCGCGGCGATCACAAAATCGAGTGCCCCTGAGCGTGAGCCCGTGGTGCCCGCGAAGCCGGAACACGCGCCGAAGCCAACCGCGGAAACTCCCCCGGCAGCAACCGAATCCGACCCCGCAACCTCCAGCAATAATTCCGACTGGGAATTTTACGGCAGCAGCAAGCCGCCCAAGGGCGAGCCGCATCTCGAGCCTGTGCCGAAAGCGCCTGCAACTCCACCGGCGCCGAAAACGGTAAGCATAAAACCCAAAGTCGAGCCGGCGCCGTCCGCCATGAAGACCAGCAAGCCCGTAACGACCGCGCCGCTCATCCCGAATGGCGCCCTGATCTTGCAAGTGGCGGCGCTCACCAGGCAGGATGATGCGCTCTCCATCGCCAGCAGCTTGCAGAAAAAACATTTCGCGGCCTACGTCCAGACGCCGCAAAAAGATAACTTCTACCGCGTGCAAGTCGGCCCGCTCAAAGACAAGAAGGCCGCTGAGGCCGAGAAAAAACGCCTGGAGGGCGAAGGCTTCAAGGCATTCTACGTAAACCGCTGATGTCTTCCCAGGCTTGGCATACCTATCTGCGGCCTCACCGAGCGCCGGAAACTCCCGCCGCCATGCGGCTGGTTCTGGCGATTCTGAGCGGTGCCATCTTGTCGTTGTCCTATCGTGGCAGCTTTTCCAGTTTGTATTCCTGGGTGTGCTTGGCGCTTTTGCTGGCCTGCGTCCTCGGCTCGCGCGGTTGGATCGCGTTTGCCTGCGGATTCCTGCATGGACTGGTTTTCCCTCTGACTTGTGTCCCGTGGATCGCGGAAGTGCTCTCGGTCCACGGCGGCATGCCCATGGCCGCGGGCTGGGGCGTGCTCCTTCTGATCGCCTCCGTGTGGGGCGCGATCATCGGGCTGTTCGCGCTGGTGGTGCAGAGATTGTCGAAGCGCAGCGTGCCCCTGGCGCTCGCTGGCGCTCCCTTCCTCTGGATTTCGACCGAGGTCGCCCGCGCGTATTTGCCGGAAATCAGTTTTCCCTGGGCCTTGCTGGGCTATCCCGCCGCAGGCAATCCGGCGCTGGTGCAGTTGACGACCCTCACCGGGATTTACGGCGTATCGTTTTTGGTGGCGGCGTTCAACGCGCTGCTGGTGTGGAGCGATTCGGCCCGCACTCCAGAAAATACGAAGCGGCGATGGGGAGTAGTCGCCGCTGTGGCTGCTGCGCTGCTTCTGGTCGCGTGGATTGGGCCGCGGTTTGTGCCCAAGGCCGAAGCGCATCATGTGGCGCGCGTGGTCCAGCCGAATTTTCCGGAAAATCTCGAATATGCGGGCGATTGGTACGCCGATCACAAGGCCGACATGGCAGAACTCGAGCGGCTCAGCCTGCGCCCTGCGCCTGCGGGACAATCGCCCGATCTCCTCATCTGGCCGGAAGCCCCGGCGCCGTTTTCCTTTAGCGATCCGCACTTCGGGCCGTTCATCTCGCATCTCGCCCAGGAATTCCATCATCCGGTTGTGGTCGGCATTATCGAGTGGAAACCCGGCACGGAACTCGTGAATGGCGTTCCGCACGACACGCTCGTTCCCTACAACAGCGCCGCGATGTTGAACGAATGGGGCCAGCGCACCTTTTCCTACGACAAGATGCACCTCGTGCCGTTCGGCGAATATGAGCCGTTTCCGCTGATCCACCATGTGGTCACCAGCGTCTCCGAGGAAGTGGGCGGCTTCCGGAAAGGGAAGGAGCGCGCGGTCGGCAAATTCTCGAATGGCAATACCTTCTCCGTGTTCATCTGCTATGAAGCGATTTATCCCGGCGAAGTGCGGGAATTTGCGGCGCGCGGCGCGCAGTTGCTCATCAATATCTCGAACGATGGCTGGTTCGGCACGTCGCAAGCCGCGGAGCAGCATCTGCGCATGGCCCGCGTTCGTGCGGTGGAAAACCGCCGCTGGCTGCTGCGCGACACCAACAGCGGCATCTCCGCTTCGATCGATCCCTACGGCAACATGCTGCGCGTCATGAAGCGGGACACGCGGGACGCCGCCGATCTTCCCTACGATTTCCGCACCGACAAAACGCTCTATTCTCAGTGGGGCGACTGGTTCGCCTGGATGTGCGTCGGCGTTTCCGTTATTCTGGTTATCCTTATATTGGGAAAGGCAAAGTGAGCCCGGTTGGCCCAGGGCTTCGCGAAAACAGCATGATACTTGAAGATCTGCAGCATCAGTACGAAGGATTGAAGCAACGCATCTCTCTTGTGCGGAGTTATCTTTGACGCGCCCCAGCACCGCGCGCGCCTGAAAGCCCTCGAAGAGCGCATCGCCGCACCCGATTTCTGGAACAATCAGGAAGAAGCGCAGAACGTCCTGCGCCAGCGCAAGCTCGCCGACGATCAGATCAACGCCGACGATAAGCTCGGCAAGCTCAACGGCGACATCGAAACGTATATCGAACTCGCACAAGCGGAAACCAACGCCCAGCAGCGCGAAGAGCTGCTGAATGAATTGAGCCGCGAGTTGACCGCGGCGGATTCGTATATCGGCGAACTGGAAACGCAAACGCTCCTTTCCGGCGAAAACGATCACCTCAACGCCATCATGACCATCAAGCCCGGCGCGGGAGGGACGGAGTCGCAGGATTGGGCTTCCATTCTGCTGCGCATGTACTTGCGCTGGGCGGAACGCAGAGGGTTCACCGCGAATCTCCTGGACGAAACACCCGGCGAAGAAGCGGGCATCAAAAACGCCACAATTCAATTCAGCGGAGAGAACGCTTGCGGTTTGCTGGCGGGCGAAACGGGCGTGCACCGCCTGGTGCGCATTTCGCCCTTCGATCAAGCGGCGCGGCGCCACACTTCGTTTGCCTCTGTTTTTGTGATCCCGGAAGTGGATGACCGCATTGCAGTCAACATCAATCCCGAAGACATCAAGCTCGACACGTTTCGTTCCGGCGGCAAGGGCGGGCAAAACGTCAACAAGGTGGAGACCGCGGTTCGCTTGACGCATCTTCCCACCGGCGTCGTCGTGGCGTGCCAGATGGGCCGCAGTCAGCACAAGAACCGCGAGATGGCCATGAAGATGTTGCGCTCGAAACTTTACGATCTGGAGTTGCAGAAGCGCCGCGACGAAACCGACCGCATGGACGAATCCAAGCTGGATATTTCCTTTGGCAGCCAGATCCGCTCGTACGTCATGCAGCCCTACCGCCTCATCAAGGACCATCGCACCAAATTCAGCGTTGGCGACGTGGATCGCGTCCTCGATGGCGACATCGATCCCTTCATCCGCTCCTACCTCATGGCCAAGCGCACCAAGGGCAAGCTCGCCGTGGAAGCCGACGATGACCTCGACGCGGCGTAAGAGGCGGCCCCTTAAGGTTCTAAGTATTAAGTTATCAGTTGTAAGTTTAGGGCGAAGAGAAACCCGGGACCTACGACTGGGAACGCCAATCTCCTGATTGGCGCTCTTTGGTGTCCTTCACACCGCCAATCGGGAGATTGGCGCTCCTGGGATAAGCACCACTCCAACGCCAGCTCTCAACCGACGCAATTCCGAATGGGCCACCCGACAACGTCAATTAAGTAGCCATGATAGAATCCCCACCATCTGCACCGAGCGGAGGCGGAGCCATGCAAACGGCGTCGTTCAAATACAAGAGTGGTAAGCGCACAGTTACGCGAGACCAAATACTAGAAGGCATGAAAAAGTTTGACCAAGACTACCGAGGCAAAGCAGGCGTAAAGGATAGTGGACGGGGATGGTTCGTTCAAGAAAATGGAAAGCGATACCCGCCGAAGTTGGTACTTTCACTTGCCACGGGTGTTCCCAGAAGTGAGTTCTTTGGCGGCCAGCCAACGAACAACATTTTTCTTGCTCTGAACTTTGACGTTCGGGAGCTCGACGATGAGATTGTAGATGGGCCTAACCCACATTTCTCACAGCTTGGCAGAAGAGGAATGAAGTTTGTTCGAATTGGGGATTGCGAGTTAATTTCGCGGGGTGCTGTTGTTTAGTTGATCCGTTTTTCGCTTGGCGTGAGAGTTTTTCTCTCTCCAAGGCTGTTTCGGCGCACACCTTACCACCGGGTGACATAAGCGAGACAAAAGTTGTTAAGGACCGTTCTTTTTCAATACTTTACTGGGACGGC
>Ga0208189_1000117_pt1 | contig 49065 bp, 48 predicted proteins | sample June2015DPH_10_5_FD_184702 | JGI IMG/M metagenome (GOLD analysis project Ga0208189, IMG submission 184702) | Peatland microbial communities from SPRUCE experiment site at the Marcell Experimental Forest, Minnesota, USA - June2015DPH_10_40... | ecosystem: Environmental > Terrestrial > Soil >... | reverse complement strand
GCGTGTGGTCGCGCCGCGCGATTTTCATATGACGGTAGCCAACATAGGAGTAGTGAACGATTTCTCGTCGCTGTATACGACCAACTCCGGCTCGTACACAGCGACTATTCAGACCCAGCTCAGCGACGATCACCGGGTCGGCAGTTACGAATACATGGACCGCGTCCAGCGCGCCATCGGCCGGAAGTTCCCGGAGCTGCGGACGTTCTTCCAAAGTGGATCCATGGTGGACGCGATTCTGAACGTTGGCATGCCCGCACCGATCGACGTTCAGGTTACGAGTCCGGATTTGTCCGAGAACTACGCGCTGGCGCAGGAACTTGCCGCACGGATTGGCAAGCTACCCGAGGTTGGACAGGTATATATTCCCCAGGACATGGATTATCCGGGCCTGCGCATGGACGTCAATCGCGTCCACGCCTCGGAGCTCGGCCTGAGCCAGAAGGAGATCGTCGATAACGTCATCACGGCGCTGAATTCAAACTCGATGATCGCGCCGAACTATTGGGTGGACCGGCAAAGCGGCAACAACTACTTTCTTACCGTGCAGTACTACGAGCACGGCCGTCCGGCGATACACAATCCCTTCGACCTCAGTAACATCCCATTGCGGGCCCCTGGCCGCCGGGCGACCACCCTGGACACGGTGGTGAAGCTGGTGCCAATCCTCAGCCCGACGGAAATCGACCACTACAAGATTCAGCGCTCTACCGACGTGTATGTGACGCCGAAAGGCGAAGACCTGGGCCACGTGACGGACCAGGTGGAGAAGATCGCGGCCGCCATGCCGCACGCCGGCAACGTGCGCGTCGCTTTGCGAGGAATGGTGGAGGGCATGCGGCAGTCGTTCAGCAGTTTCGCTCTTGGCTTCACACTTTCGTTCTTACTGTTGTACTTGATTCTGGTGGCGCAGTTCCGCTCGTTTGTCGATCCAGTGTTAATCATGTTGGCCATCCCGATGGGGGTGACTGGTGTGTTACTCATTCTTTTGCTCACAAGCACAACGGTCAACGTGATGTCGCTGATGGGCGTGCTTATGCTGGTGGGTATCGCAAACTCCAACAGCATCCTGGTCGTCGACTTCGCCCACCGTCTGGAAGAGCAGGGGCTCTCAGTAACAGACTCGGTGATCACGGCCTGCCGCGTGCGGCTGCGCCCCATTTTGATGACATCTCTTGCAACGATCATCGGCATGATCCCCATGGCGCTCAAGCTCGGCACCGGCGCGGAACAGTATGCGCCCATGGCCCGCGCCATCATCGGCGGACTCACGTCCTCGGTGATCCTGACGGTCTTCATCGTGCCGGCCGCGTATCTGTTGATTTACAGGCGCCGCGAGAGGCGCCGAGGAGCCAGCGAGGCGATGGCCTAAGCCGCTATGTCTTCCTTCTCGATTCGCAATCCGTACTTGATCGTCGTGCTCTGCCTGGCGGTCTGCATCCTCGGTGCAACCGCGCTGGCACGTATGCCCGTGGACCTGTTCCCGGCGATCAACCTTCCTCAAGTGGTGGTGGCGACATTCTATTCGGGAATGCCGCCGCAGGACATAGAGACCAACATCACGTCTCCGCTCGAGCGCTTCTTCACGCTGGCTAGCGGCGTGGAGCACAGCGAATCGCATTCCATCCTGGGAGTCAGCCTGATCCGCGTGTTCTTCCAGCCGGGAACCAGCGCCGACGCGGACGTCACGGAGTTGTCCAACCTGGCGTTGGCGGACCTGAAACGGCTGCCACCGGGCACGCTGCCGCCGGTGGTGTTGAAGTCCGACGCCTCGAGCCTGCCAGTATGCCTGGTGGCGGTAAAAGGGCCGGGCCTGACCGAAACCCAGTTACACGATTACGCCCAGTTCGCCATCCGCAACCAGATCGCGGTCATCAAGGGGGCGGAGATTCCGTGGCCCTTCGGAGGCAAGTACCGCCAGATTATGGTGCGGGTGGATCCCTACAAGTTACTCTCGCGGCAACTGAGCGTAATGGACGTGGTGAACGCTGTCAACGACTCCAATCTGATCTTGCCGGCTGGCGACGTAAAGATGGGTCCGTTCGACTATTACGTCTACTCCAACAGCCTCGTCGATAACATGGAGCAGCTTAACGAGGTGCCGCTCAAGGCAACGGGCGATTCCTGGGTGCGCGTCAGCGACGTAGGCCACGCGGAAGATTCGAGCGCCACGCAGTACAACATTGTCCGGATTGCCGGCCAGAAGTCCGCCTATATCCCCATCATGAAGCAGGGCGGCGATACCAACACCATCGAGGTTGTGACCGGAGTCCGCAAGCTCATCGGCCACCTCTACGACATCCCAAAACAGATGTCGGCCGAGTTGCTGTTCGATCAGTCCACATTCGTGAAGGAGGCCATTCAAACGGTTCTCCACGAGAGCCTGATCGGGCTGGTTCTTACCAGCATCATGATTCTGCTGTTCCTGGGACACTTCCGGGCCACTACGGCGGTGCTGCTTTCGATCCCGCTGTCGGCGCTGGCGACGTTCGTGATTCTGAACTTCATGAACGCTACGGTCAATACGATGATTCTGGGCGGGCTGGCGCTGGCGTTCTCTCGCGTCATCGATAACTCCGTTATCTCTCTGGAGAACATTTACCGGCATCTGGAGCTGGGCGAGGCGCCGGTGGAGGCGGCACGGGCCGGGGCGCAGGAGGTCACGCTGGCGGTGCTGGCGGCGACGCTGGTGGCGGTGGTGGACTTCTTCCCGGTCACGTTCCTTTACGGCGTGAGTAAGTTCCTGTTTTCGGCCCTGGCGCTTTCGTTCTGCATTTCGCTGATTGTCTCGTTCGTGGTCGCGATGACCGTAATTCCCCTGTTCTGTTCGAAGTTTCTCAAAGCGGTGCCGCATGGAGAAGAGCAGGCGCACCAGGGGCGATTGTCCTGGGGGGCGCGGTTCAATGCCGGCTTCAACAGACAATTCAATCGCATGCTGGACGTGTATGAGCGCGGCGTCCGGAGCGCGCTCCACCGGCCCGGCGCGACGGTTGCCGGCCTGATGGGGGTGTTCCTGCTGAGTTTGGGACTGTATTTTCTTCTTGGTGTCTCGTTCTTCCCGCGAACGGACGCAGGCCAGTTCACAATCAACCTCAAGGCGCCCACGGGAGCCAGAATCGAGCTGACCAACGATTATGTCGCAAAGATCGAGAAGCTGATCCGGCAGACAATCGACCCCGGTGACTTCCATATCACCGTCTCCAATATCGGCGTGGTGAATGACTTTTCGTCGCTCTACACGACCAATGCCGGATCGTATATGGCCACCATACAGACGCAGCTTACCGATGACCATAAAGTCGGCAGCTACACCTACATGGATCGCGTGCAACGCGCGATCCGCCGGCAGTTTCCCGAACTACGGACTTTCATGCAAAGCGGTTCGATGGTGGACGCCATTCTGAATACCGGCATGCCCGCCCCGATTGACGTTCAAGTGGCCAGTCCCGATCTGGGGGAGGATTATCGCCTGGCTCAGGATCTGGCCGGGCGAATCTCGAAGCTGGACGACGTCGGGCAGGTCTACATTCCCCAGGACATGAATTACCCAGGCGTCATGATGCAGGTGGACCGGGTGCACGCCGCCGAACTCGGGCTGACGCAGAAGGACGTGGTCGACAACGTGATCACGGCGCTGGATTCCAATGCGATGATCGCGCCGAACTACTGGGTGGATCGCCAGAGTGGTAACAATTACTTTCTCACGGTCCAGTATTACGAAAACGGCAGGCCGGCGATCCACAATGGCCTGGACCTCAGGAACATTCCCATCCGGGCGCCAAAACTCAAGGATCCGACGACGCTGGACAGCGTGGCGAAGCTGGTCAATATCCAGAGCCCCACGGTGGTCGACCACTACCAGATTCAGCGGGCCACGGACGTCTACGTGACGACGAAGGGGGAGGACCTGGGGCGGGTCACCTCCAAGATCGAGAAGATTATCGCCGGCGTCCCGCACCCTGGAAACGTGCGCGTGGCTCTTCGGGGAATGGTGCTCGGCATGCGGGAGTCTTTCAAGAGTTTTGCGATCGGATTCACGCTGGCGTTCCTTCTTCTGTACCTGATCCTGATTGCGCAGTTCCGCTCCTTTGTCGATCCGGTGCTGATCATGCTGGCGATTCCCATGGGCATCATCGGGGTACTGCTGATTCTGCTGGTGACCGGCACGACGCTCAATGTCATGTCACTCATGGGCGTGCTGATGCTGGTCGGAATCTCCGCCTCGAACAGCATTCTGATCGTCGATTTCGCCCACCGCCTGCGGGGGCAGGGGCAATCGGTAACGGACGCGGTGATCACATCCTGCCGCGTTCGCCTGCGGCCCATCCTGATGACCTCGCTCGCCACCATCATCGGTATGATCCCGATGGCATTGAAGATGGGCACGGGGTCGGAACAGTATGCGCCGATGGCGCGGGCCATTATCGGCGGACTGACTTCGTCGGTCGCGCTGACGATATTCATCGTTCCGGCGGCGTATCTGCTCATCTACAGACGCCGGGAACGCACCCAGCCGGAGGATCTGTGATGGTCTTCCCGTCACTCCCAAGTAGCGCGAGCACGCGTGGCTGCGGCGCCGAGACTCCCCTTGACACGACGAACGGCCTCGACACGAGTGTCGAGGCGGCAGGCAGGACGAAAACCTTGGGGAGAGTCTTCCTGACTGCTCTGGTCGCAATCGGGCAGATCGCCCTGGCGCAGGCGCCGCCTGCCAAGCTGACCCTCAAGGAGGCCGAGGCCCTGGCGCTGAAAAATCACCCGCACGTGCTGGCGGCCGAGAGTGAAGTCGCGGCTGCCGGGCAGGAAGTGAGGGAGGCACGGTCGGCCTACTACCCCGACGTCTCCCTCGACATCACCGGCTCGGCGGCCAACCACCTCTCGCGCATCGGCGCCGGAGCCCTGACCGATTCGCGCCTGTTCAATCGCTTCGGGCAGGGGTTCGTCGTCTCACAACTCATCACCGATTCGGGCCGCACCCCCAACCTGGTGGCCAACTCCCGTCTGCGCGCCCAGGCCAGCGCCCAGGACTATCAGGGTAGCCGCTACGACGTGCTTTTGGCGGTCAACCGGAGCTACTTCGACTATCTGCACGCCCAGGCGCTGGTGAAAGTCGCTGACGAGACGGTGACCGCCCGTCAGCTCCTGGCGGACCAAGTGGGTGCGCTGGCCAAGAACGAGCTCAAATCGAAGCTCGATGCCAGCTTCGCGGACGTCAACGTGTCGGAGGCGAGGTTGCTACTGATTCGCGCGCAGGACAGCGTCGAGACCGCGGCGGCCGAATTGGCGCGGGCGCTCGGTTCCGACCAGCCCGCCAATTATCAGCTCGTGGACGAGCCTCTGCCGCCCAGCCCGTCTCAAAACGTCGAAGAGCTGATCGCGCAGGCGTTGGCGAACCGGCCGGAGCTGGCCAGTCTGCGCCTCTCCCGCGAGGCCGCCTACAAGTTCGCCGCCGCCGAGCGGGACCTCTCTTTCCCAACCGTCAGCTTCCTGGGCGTGGCCGGAACGTTGCCCTTCATCAACCTGACGGCGCCTAATGTGCCGATCCCAGAGGTCTATGCGGGCGCCGCCGTCAACGTGGAATTCCCGGTCTTCAACGGCCACCTGTTCGCGGCGCGCCGCGAGGCGGCCCACCAGCGCGCGCTCGGCTCGGACCAGAAGCTGCGCGACGAGCAGGAGCGCCTGGTCCGCGACGTCCGGTCGGCTTGGGCCAGCGCCTCGACGGCCTACCAGCGCATCGACGTTACCGCTCAGTTTCTGCGCCAGGCGGCGCTTGCTCTGAACCTGGCTCAGGGCCGCTACAATCTCGGCCTCTCCTCGATCATCGAGCTGACCCAGGCTCAGTTGAACGTCACCGAGGCGGAAGTCGAGAATCTTAGCGCCAAGTACGACTATCAGGTACAGTATGCGGTGCTGCAGTACGCGCTCGGCCTTCTCCGGTAAGAGGGCTACCGGATGGCGGCGGCTTGATATACCAGGCGGCTGGTATAGGTCTCCTGGGCAGAGCGGAGTAATACTTGGGGGCAAATGGGCAGAATCCTCCTCCTGGGATTGTTGTTGACGGCTATAGGCGCGCCCGAAAGCGCCTCCAGCCCGAGGCCTTTGCGCGTCGATTCGAACCTGGTTCTGGTTAGCGCGACAGTGGTCGACGGCTCCGATCGCTTCGTTCCGGACCTCGAAAGACCGACTTCCGGCTCTTCGACAGCGGGGTCTTGCAGCAGATCGCCACGCTCTCGACGGAAGACGCCCCCGTTTCGGCCGTGATCGTGTTTGACGCCAGCGGCAGCATGAAGCGCTCGATCCCCATCGCCGGGCTAGCGCTCCGCGAGTTCCTCGACACGGCCAACCCCGCCGACGAGTTTTCGGTGGTGACGGTACGCGCCCGGCCCGAGATCGCCTTGCCTTTCGTATCCCGCCCCGAAGACGTGCTCGACTGCATGCGTGGAATCAAGGGAGCGGGCCGCACTGCGCTTCTTGATTCGGTGTACATCGCCGCCGCCTATGTGCGGAAAGGGCGCCATCCAAGGAAAGTTGTGCTGGTCATCTCGGACGGAGAGGACAACCACAGCCGCCACACGGAGCGCGAGCTGCTGAATGTGCTCCGCGAAACGGACGTCACATTGTACTCGATCGGGGTGGACATCCAGACGCCGCAGTATTCGCCCGACGGGGCCCGCTCAACCCACTGGCGCCGACATTCTCACCGAACTCGCCGAAGCCACAGGTGGCAGGTACTTCGAAGCCTGGTCTCCAAAAGACCAGCCTGGCATCATGAAGAGGATCGACATCCGCCAGCAGTACGTGCTCGGCTATTCGCCAGCGCCGCTGAATGCCGACGGCAAGTATCACCGGGTTGAGCTAGGCTAGCCCGGCGGGCCCGTGAGCGCCATCTGCACGCCTTCTGCCGGCCGGGGTATTACGCGCCCCTGCGTGAAGGGGCTCGACAGGAGGCGCCTCCTCCCGGATCAGCGTTCATTCCCGGAACGCTCGACTACTCGGTCAGCCTTGCAAGAAGCGTTGTTCCACAGCCACGAGGGGACGCCCTTGCGGTCCAATCCGTCAGCGGCCGTGAACCGCCTCCGCCGCCATGCGCGCCAGGAGGCGTATGCCATCAACTAACTTGGCGACCTGCGTACGACAATCAGGCCGGTAAGGTAGGTCGCCGCGAAAATGAGGGCGAACGGAATCCACGTTCCCAGCGGGCTTGCAAACATGGCGTAACTCCTCTCGAACACGGGTGCGACAAGGAAGGCATCCATGGCAACGACCACGGCGAGGAAGGCGACCGCCGTTTGCAGCGGGGTTGTGCAAGCGAATCGTTTGAAGTACAGCAGAGAGAGGAGCGCAAACCCAATCGGTGCCCCGGCGGCGTGGACCACCAGCGTGGCGCCCATGGACAAGAATCGTCTCCCCACACCGATCAACATGCCGCAGTAAGCCCATCCTGCCAACGCGTGCAGGAGTAAGGCGACAACACCACGCCAACGCACCGGGCGCTCCGTCATTCGCGATACCGCCGTCACCATGAGAACCAGGTTACCGCCCGCCGCGCCCGACCTGTTCTACTGTCGGCCGATGCGGTCGATCTCGCTTTGGATGACTTCTTGTTCCAACGTCGCCAAGGGCAACGACAGGAACAGTCCAATCCGTCGATCCAGCATCGTGAACGCATCGAAGAAGGCGCGTTCGATTTGTTGCGGTGTTCCCTGCACCGCCGCTGGGTCGGGAATACCCCATCGTGCCGTGAGGGGGTGTCCGGGCCAGACCGGACAGACTTCGCTTGCCGCTCTATCGCACACCGTAAAGACAAAATGCATGATAGGCGCGCCTGGAGTCGCAAACTCGTTCCAACTCTTGCTACGCAGCCCATCCGTCGGCATCTTGGCGCCCGCTATCTGTCGGAGCGCCTCCGGATGGACGAAACCGGCGGGATTGCTGCCGGCGCTGTAACCGGTGAAGTTCGCCCGCCCCTTCTCATTCAGAATCGCTTCTGCCATGATCGACCGCGCGGAATTGCCGGTGCACAAAAACAACACGTTGAAGTGTCGTGGTGTCACAGCTCCCTCCAAGGCCACAACGTGCTCTGTACCAGGCACGCGTGGTGAATCCAGTTCCAGCCCACCCTCTTCTTCGCAACGGAGACTTATTGCGTCCCTGCCCCCCGCTCCAGAACGAACGCTCTTACACGTTCATGAATCAGATCGCGAATACGTCGAAATGCAGCCAGACGCTCCTGTTCGCTGCCCTGGACAGCTGCAGGGTCTTCGAAGCTCCAGCGCATCCGCTCGGAGCCTGCCGGAAACACCGGGCAGCTGTCGCGAGCGTTATCACAAACCGTCACGACGTAATCGAACGCCTGGCCGGAAAACTCGTCGACGGACTTCGAGCGATGACCCGCGATGTCAATACCGATCTCGCTCATAACGGTTATCGCTTCTGGTCGTACCGCGCTTGGCTTGGTGCCGGCGCTGAAGACCTCGAAACCTGCGCCGCCTTCTGCGCGAAACAAGCCCTCACCCATCTGGCTCCGGGCGGAATTGCCAGTGCAGAGAACCAGAATCTTCTTCGTCGTCATCCGATACGCTCCCTCTGCGTGCGACACGTGTCGATGCTCTCAAACACGCCGCCGTACCATTTCCGATTGATCCAGAGCGCGACACTGACTAACGAAATCAGTACGGGGACTTCGACCAGCGGTCCGATGACGGCCGCGAAAGCGGCACCATGGTGGATGCCGAACGTGGCGATCGCAACAGCGATGGCCAATTCGAAATTGTTGGACGAAGCCGTGAAGGAAAGCGCCGTGGCCTCCGCATAGTTGGCCCCAACCTTCTTGCTCATCCAAAACGACGCAAAGAACATCACCACGAAATAGATCGTGAGCGGGATGGCAACCCGAACCACATCGAACGGCAGTTGCACGATCATCTCGCCCTTCAGGCTGAACATCACAACGATCGTGAACAACAACGCGATCAAGCTAAGAGGACTGATCCTCGGGATGAAACTCTTCTCGTACCACTCGCGCCCCTTGGCTTTCTGCAGCGCGAAACGGGTGAGCATCCCAGCCAGGAATGGAATTCCCAGATAGATGAAGACGCTCTGCGCAATCGCTCCCATCGAAATGTCGATTTCGACGGCCCGGAGGCCCAACCAGCGGGGAACCGTGGCCAGGAAGAAGTACGAGTACACGGAGAAGAACAGGACCTGGAAGATCGAGTTCAACGCGACGAGGCCGGCGGCGTACTCCCGGTCGCCCCGTGCGAGGTCGTTCCAGACGATGACCATGGCGATGCATCGGGCCAGCCCGATCAGAATGAGGCCCGTCATGTACTCGGGTTTGTCCCGGAGCAATAGCACCGCGAGCGCAAACATCAGTACCGGCCCGACCACCCAGTTCTGGACAAGCGAGAGCACCAGGATGCGCCGGTGCTGGAAGACGCGCCCCAGTTCCTCGTACTTCACCTTCGCCAGCGGCGGATACATCATCAGGATCAGCCCAATGGCGATGGGGACGGAGGTCGTGCCGACGCTGAAACGGTCGAGAAACGGCACGACGCCAGGGATGAGGTAACCGAGTCCAACACCAGCCGCCATGGCGGCGAAAATCCAAAGCGTGAGATAGCGGTCCAAAAACGAGAGCTTACGACTGACTTGATCCATGCCCCCGCCCCTACGGCTGAACCGGTTTCCGTGCGCGCACGAACGCGCTCATGAATTTCCCATCCACGAGCGGACCGATCGCCGCCACGTCAATGCCTTTGTCCGCGAGAAACGATAGAGCGTCCTCGGCACGGTACACCCGCGTGGGCTCAATCCCGATGCTCGCAAAGCCAGCGGCGGCGAGCTTCGCGCGGTACTCGTCCTGGTCGAGTGCTCCGGCAACACACCCCACCCACAAGAGAATGTTCTTCCGGATCTCCTCCGGAATCTCACCACGGGTCACAACGTCCGAGGCCGCGAAACGGCCGCCAGGCTTCAGCACCCGGAAGGCCTCCCGCAACACCCGGTCCTTATCGGCGGAGAGATTGATCACGCAGTTCGAGATGATGACATCGACCGAATTATCCGGAAGCGGGATGTTCTCAATCTCGCCTTTGAGGAACTCCACATTCTCAACGCCAGCCTTTGACTGGTTGTCGCGAGCAAGCGCGAGCATCTCATCCGTCATGTCGAGCCCGTACGCCTTTCCTCCGGGCGAGACGCGCTTTGCAGAGAGCAGCACATCGATTCCGCCGCCGCTGCCGAGGTCCAGCACCACCTCCCCAGCTCGCAGTTCCGCCAGCGCGGTAGGATTCCCGCAGCCGAGCGACGCGAGGACCGCCGCTTGCGGGAGTTCATCCTTCTGGAGTTGATCGTAGAGATCCGACGTGATCGGGTCGCCGCCCGAACAGCACGACGACGGGCTACTCCCGCAGCACGCGCTTCCCTCACCCGCGACTACGCGCAGGGCCGCTTGTCCATACTTCTCTTTCACGACTTCTGTGATGCCGCTCATATGTTCTCAGTCCTTTCCCTATTTGCAGCAAACGATTTTCTGGGGTTCAACGGCCTTGTTGCGCGTACAGCACTCCGCGTACAAGAACCCGAGCAGTTGTTCGAGCACCGCCGTGTTCGCCGAGTAGCGCAAGAACGTCCCCTCCCGCTGCACCCGGACGAGGTCCTCGTTCTTGAGCTTCTCCAGATGGTGCGACAACGTGCTCGCCGTCACCTCGAGTTCCGTGCCAATCTCACCGACCACCATGCCGTCGGGATGAGCGGATAACAGCAAGCGCATAATCCGGAGTCGCGGCTCACTGCCCATCGCAGCCAACATGTCCGCGTACCGGATGACCTCTTCATGCTTCACCTTCGACGCCATAACCAACTCCTCTTCCGGTTTGCTACTTCTATAATCATCAAACTATCGTATAATGTCAATAGCCCGCCTCCCGTACCAGAATGGTGCCTTACGCCGATGAAGAGGAAGGATGCGGTCGACATGGTGAGGGACTCCGCGCCGTCGGTTCCGGTGATTGTCGTCATGCGGGAATTTGACGGAGCGCTAGGGACCCCGATTCGCGAAGCTTTGCGCGTGCGGATAGCTCCAAGAACATTTTTCGAGTGGGGCGTGCGGTGCGACTGACCTCCGGCTAAAGGCCCCAAGAATGTCCGCCGGGCACCGACGCACCCGAGGGAGCTGAAGCCTTCGCCTCCGCTGAGAGAAGCGGGCGCTACTTTGCCCGCAGTTTCATTTCGCCACGATGCCGCAGACGGCCAGACGGCGGCGGGAGGACCGCGGATCACAGTTGGGTCCAGAATCGGGTTGAATTAGAGCCTGCCACGCCGGATACGCCGACGAGCGCCGGTCAAGGCCAGTAGCATAGGCCCGGATGCGGAAAATGTGTCAACGCCGGTTGAAAATTCCCCACATCGCCGGTTGAAAAATCCCCCACCCCAGGGGTCTGCGGCCAACGCCGAAGACCGAGTTCCGGATGCCCCCTTTCCCTCATCCTAGGAACCTGTTTCCGAACGGCCCGGAGCAGTCAAGGGCGCGCTGGTTTTGCGCGGCGCAGCGGACCCTTGACGGCGAGGACCGTTCGATAGCGTTTGCGAGGAGGGAAAGGGGGCAGGTCGGGCTTCCTCCTCCACACCGTTTTCATGCGGTCGTAGAGGATCTCCTCCGGGACTCCGCCCAGTTGCCGGAATGCCTCCTCGTGCATCTTCAGCAGCGTGCCTAGCTTCTGATCCAAAGCCGCCTCGGCCATCATCGTCCGGCTGTAGCCCAGCGTGAAGGTGAAGGCGTTGAGCTTCCGCTCTTGGCCGTTCATCTCCAGGCTGCCCAGATGTCCCCAGTCCACCTGCGCCTGTTTGCCGGGCGGCGTTTCAAAGCGCCGTACCGCCACCGTCGTCGCGGCTTGGCGCTGCGGCAGAAGCCAGTCCTTCAGAATCGTGTAGCCGCCCGGGTATCCCCGGGCGCGCAGCTCCCGCAACAGCACCTGCGCATTCCACACCCCTGCTTTCAGCCGCTCTCCGAGGTACTCCTTGAATGAGTCCAGTTTGCTCGGCGGCGCCAGCCGCGGTCCGTATACCGGCCGCGCCTCCGGCTGCAGCAGATACTTGCGCACCGTCTTCCGGTCGTAGCCCGTCAGCTTGCTGATCGCCCGGATGCTCAACCCTTGTCGCTTCAGCTCTTCCAGTTCTTGCACGTCTTTCCCCCGCAACACATCCGGCCCTCCTCCATTCAGAGTGAGGCCGGTCCTGACCCTGGTCAGGGGCTGGGGGATTTTTCGTCCGGCACTATGGGGATTCTACGACCGGCGCTGACAAATCGCAATCAGCAGGTCTCCGGTTCAATCCCCGAGGGTGGCTCCATCCTGCGGTCTCATCGACGCTGATCGGAATCTCGATCTCTCCATCCGCTGAAAACAGCCCACCCAATCGCCCACCCACACACGTGTTTTTGGTACCTAAATTGAAGCTTCTTGCAGAAATATTGTGCCTGTAATCAGGAGCTTGCGGGACCGGGTCTGGCTACGAACCAGAAGGTCGGGTGTTCGAGTCACCCCGGGCGCACCATATCTACCTCGCTCTCATTTCCGACACGATCGGCGAATCGCCCTGAGATTCGCGGCACTTGCTATAGCTGAGCTCCTGTTCGATGCGCAGCACTTTCAATAGTCCCAGACGAGCCGAGACAAACGCGCGCATCTGGCTCGGCAGCCAGACTTCGTCGTTAACTCGGGTCTGCTCAAAGGCTGCGTGGGAACCCTTGGCCACACGGACCAGGAACAGCCCCACCGCGATCGTGTCGACGACCTCGACCTCACCTTTCACCAACTGGTAGGCCTGCTTGTCCACCCAAAGCTTGCACCGGAGGTGGGGAAACATCTTCGCCGTGCGCGACAGGGGCTGGTATCCCTGGTGCGGTGTGGCCTCGATCACGTATAGGGTGCGGCCGTCCCAGACCTCCTCCATGGCCAGCCGGAAGTCGAAGGCGTTTGGCAGTTCGCGCCAGGCTTCCCGCTGCCAATCCGGACGCAAGTCGTAGTCGGACCGGCGTTGCACCCGCTGGGCTGCGGTCTGGTCCCGGCGCTCGGTGAGGCTCCGAGCGAGCTTCTCCTGCTCCCTCTTCTCTTCAGCGGCCGGCAACGGGCGGTCGTCGCGTGCCACCAGCCGCCGGTAGGGGGAGCCGTCCAGCAGCATGACGTCGTCGATACTGACTTCTTGCGATTTCACCCGGCCTTGGGAGTCCAGGTACCGCAACTTCTCCCGTTCGGAGAAGGTGTAGTTTCGGGCCACCTTCCAATTGCTTTCGTCGGCTGCGGCGGCACGACGGATGATCTCACGCGCGTCCGTCTGGCCCGGCAGGGCTGTCGCAGAGGCAACAATCAGCAGCAGAGCACGCGTCTGGAGCAGGACTTTCTCCATATACTGCGATGCAGCAATCCTGTGGCCACAAATCGCGTCGGGAGTATCGCCAGCCGGTCCGGCCGTGCGCGCCCTCAATCGGGCCGTTCGCGCTGCGATCCGAAGGTCTTGGCGTACACCTTGCTGAACTCGGCGCCCCAAAAGAACAGCTCCGCCGAGAGGTATACCCAGAGCAACACGACGATCGGCGAGCCGGCAGCGCCATATGCCGACGCGAACCCGGCATGCGCGAAATACAGCCCCAGAAGCTGTTTGCCAATCACAAACAGCAATGAGGTAATGGCGGCGCCGAGGGCGACGTCGCTCCACTTCACTCTGACGTTCGGAACGATCCTATAAAGCGTCGCGAAGAGCGCCCCGATTACGAGCCAGGACGTCATGAATGCGGCAGCCGGCGGCACGGCGATCCTCATGGCCGCGACCCAAGCGTTCAAGACCAGGGAAACCAGCAGCAGGAAGCCTATAGCCAGCACCGTCCCGAACGAGTAGAAGCGATCCCTGATCAGACGAATGGCGGTAGCGGCATTGGTTCGGTCGGGGGGAAGCGAAACATGCCAGATCGTGTTCATCGCCTCGTGCAACTCGACAAAGACGGAAGAGGCGCCAAATGCCAAGGTGATCAAGCCGAGCAGAGTCGCGATCAAGCCGGTCCGGGGCTGGTAGGCGCCTCGGATGATTCCCTCGACGGTCCGCGCCACTTCAGGCCCGACCGCGCGCTGGATTTCCGAGGCGAGCCGGCCTTGGGCTGCCGCCTGCCCATAGACAACAGCGGCCACAGCGACGGCGATCACAATAACGGGAGCCAGAGACAGCAAGGTATAAAACGCGACGGAGGCGCCGAGTCGCGGCCCGTTGTCGTTGGTCCATTCGATACAGGCCTGCCAGAACACTCGCGGCAACGCCTTGAGCAGACGCATGAGCCGCTCAGGAACCGGGAGTTGTCGCCTTCGCCTCTTCGCGCAGCGCGGCGATCCGGTTCTGCAGCGTCCGCAAGCTGATCCCCAACATCTCGGCTGCGCGCTTGCGATTACCGCCGACGTGCTCGAGGGTGAGTTTGATGTAAGCCTCCTCGAGTTTCATGAGCGGCTGGCCAGGCGGAAGCATGATAGGCCCCTCATAGCCCGGCGCCGGGCGGGCGTGGCGGCTAGGGCTTACGCCAAACGCGGGGGATGGAAGGTCCGTCAGCCGGATCAAACCCTCGCGTGCCATGATGGTGGCGCGCTCCAGGACATTGCGTAACTCCCGCACGTTACCGGGCCAATCGTAGCGCTGAAAAAGGTCCAACACCTCGGGATCGATCCCAGTGACGCGTGTGCCGTGCTTCTTGTTCAGATTCTGAAGCATCACATCCGCGATCGGCGGAATGTCTTCCTTATGTTCGCGCAGCGGCGGAATCACGATCTGGAACACGCTCAACCGGTAGTAAAGTTCTTCGCGCAGATGCGTTCCGAGGTCCTGGCTGGTCGCGGCCAGTACGCGGACGTCTACGGGGATTTCGCGCTTTCCGCCAAGTCGCCGTACTCGCAAGTCCTCGAGAACGCGCAACAGCTTCGGTTGCGTAGACGGCGGCATTTCACCGATCTCGTCGAGCAGCAAAGTGCCCCCGTCAGCCTGCTCGAAGCACCCCGCCGAACGCTCCATGGCTCCCGTAAACGCGCCCTTCTCGTGGCCGAATAACTCGCTCTCGATCAAAGTCTCGGGTAAGGCGGCTGCATTGACGGCGACGAAAGGTCCATCGGCGCGGGGGCTGCACTTGTGGATTTCCCGCGCAACCAGCTCCTTCCCCGTGCCACTCTCTCCACAGATCAACACGGGCGCCGAGGTGGGGGCCACCTGCCTGATGAGCGCGAAGATCTCCTGCATCGCCGGGGAGGTTCCTACCAAATCTCCGAATACGCCGCGAAGGCTCAGGTCGCGCTTGAGCTCGTCCGTTCTCTGGAGACTCCTCTTGTAATGGATCGCGCGCTCCAGGAGGGTTCTGAAGGCGCGCGGTTCCACCGGCTTCTCGAGGAACCAGAATGCGTTGAGGTCATGGACCGCGGCCAGGGCCTTTTCCATGCTGCCAAAGCCGGTGAGCACGATTGCCGGAGTGAGATCGCCGCGTTCCTTCAGGAGCCGAAGCAGCTCGAAACCGTCCATGCGCGGCATGACCAGATCCGCAACGATGACGTCCGCGTTGAAAGCGGTGAGCCGTTCCAGCGCCTCCTGCCCGTCAGAGGCGACCTGCGCCTCAAAGTCGCAATCGGCAAGCATCGCCGCCAGTGCGGCACGCTGCCGCTCGTCATCGTCGACGATGAGAATCCGGCCCGAAACCGCCGACAGTCGGGGCATTAGGTCCTATTTTAGCAACTATCGGCGCAGGATCTTCCGTCTGAGATCCGGCCAGAACTCGGCACCGAGGTTGCTTGCGAGATCGAACCCGAGCCGCAGAGAGCCCTGCAGCACGCCCAGGCGAACGGTATTCAGTCGTTCCGGATACCACTGGTTCGAAAGAAAGGCGGCGCCGTAAGCGCTACCCAGGCGCCAGGTGGATAGCGTCTCGCCGCCGCTGTCGGTGCGTGTCAGTATGGTTCCGCGGAGCGCATGGCCCGTTCTCCGCCAGACTCCCGTGCTGCGCGATCGAAAATACCGCGGGTCCTGGTGCAGGGTCGAATCCAGCCCGAAAGCGAGAGCACCATGGATCGCCAAACAGCCGACGGTAGAGACGAACCGCTTCCCGTACGCGCCGACTCCCTGTCCCCACTCCTCCGGGGCGTCGAGTTCCTGGAGGAGTCCGGCGTAGGCGGAGGATCCCGCCATGGACCATGGGCCGTAAACGCTTTCCTCGTGAAAGCGCAGCTTGCCGTTCAAATCCAGCGACTCCACGGCCTGAGCCATGGCTACCACCGGCACTGCGCACAGCAGGACCACGCTCAGTATTGTCATTTGGAGCGCCAGACAGATTCGCGCTAACTCAATGCACGAACCGGTAACTGGTCACGCGTCCCCACAATCCGAACACCTGCAAGACCCAAACGGCAGCGACAACCACGACCACCACATTGAGCAGGGTCTTGATGCCGGAGGCCATGGGGATGTAGTTGTTGATCAGATACAACACTACGCCGATCACGACGAGCGTGACGACGATGGTTAGTAAAGGCATTTTTGTTCCCTCTCCCGCCACTTCAAGTAGCACCCCGCTGGCCAGTCGCGGGGCTAACCAAGAACCCTGCGTCCCTGAATCAAGCGGATCAGCATGACGATCAACGCAAAGACCAACAGGAGGTGAATCAGGCCGCCAGCGGTGTAGGAGGTGACCATCCCCAACGCCCATAACACCAGCAGAACCACACAGATTGTCCAAAGCATCTTTTTGCTCCTTCGGGATGCATGGGTGCAAGCGCGGGGCCAAAGCGGCGGGCCAAGCGGCGCACTACCGGAACGGGGAGTTCCGTTGGTGCAAGTGCAGAATCTGCACTCGACGCGGCAGTTGCTGCCGGTCCCACAGCTGTCACGCCCCGACGGCATGTAGAATTCAAGGGAGAGGCTACGCATGAGCAAGCCAGACAAGACGCTGGACCGCTTCTGGGACGTCCCTTTAGGGGATCTGCTTGTCCAACTCCAGGCAACGCCGGCCGGACTGACTTCCGCCGAGGCGAAAGAGCGGCTGCGTGTCCACGGCCCGAACAGCCTGGTGGCGGAGTCTCGCTTCGCTCCTCTGTTCAGTTTTCTGCGCTTCTTTGCCAATCCCCTTGTCCTCATTCTTCTGGGGGCCAGCGCCATCTCGATCGTGCTGGGCGATCCGGTCGGCGGCTCGATCATCATCGCCATCGTCCTGCTCAGCGTGATCGTGAACTTCTATGTGGAGTTTCAGGCTCGACATGCGGTGGAGGATATTCGGAAGCAGGTTGCCACAACGGCCGCGGTCTTGCGGGACGGCAAGGAACTGGAGTTGCCGGTCGCGGAACTGGTCCCCGGGGACATCGTCCGGCTCAACTGCGGCGACCTGGCACCGGCCGATGCCCGCCTGTTGGACTCCAAGGACCTGCACGTGCGCGAGTCCGCCCTGACCGGGGAATCGCTGCCCGTCGACAAGGCGGCGAAGGATCTTCCGGCCGGGCAACACACGCTTGCCGACGCTAGCAATAGCATTTTCCTGGGGACCGCCGTGCAGACGGGGCTGGGCACCGCAGTTCTCGTGCGGACCGGCAAAGACACCGCCTTCGGCGAGATTGCTCAGCGGCTCGCCATGCGCCCTCCGGAGACCGAATTTGGCCGCGGAATACGCCACTTCGGACTCATGATCACACGCGTGATTATGCTACTGGTGCTCTTCGTCCTGCTGGTGAACGTCGCCGAACATCGTTCGGTGCTGCAATCGTTCTTGTTCGCGATCGCGCTTGCCGTCGGGATGACGCCGGAGATGATGCCGATGATCATCACCATCACGCTGGCGCAGGGCGCGCGGCGGATGGCCAGGAAGAAGGTCCTGGTCAAGCAACTTACGGCGATCGAAGACTTCGGCAGCATCGAGATTCTCTGCAGCGATAAGACCGGAACCCTGACCGAAGGCGAGATCGTGCTGGACCGGCACGTGGACGTTCACGGGCAGGACAACGAAGACGTCCTCAGGTTTGTGTACCTGAACAGTTACTTTGAAGCCGGCATTAAGAGTCCCCTGGACGATGCCATTTTGAAACACGAGCACCCGGCCATTGCGGAGTACTCGAAGGTAGACGAGATTCCTTTCGACTTCAACCGAAAGCGCCTGTCCGTTGTGGTGCGCCGCGGCGGCGAGGACCTCCTCATTACCAAGGGCGAGGCGGAGAGCGTCCTCGCTATCTGCGGGACTGTCGTCATCGACGGCGCTCCTCAGCCGTTCGACGACGGCCGGCGAGCCGAGGCGGCGGAGACCTTCAAGAAGCTGAGCGCCGACGGATTCCGCGCCCTGGGAGTCGCATTCCGTAAGGTGGAGAAGCAGGATGCTTACGCGGTCGCGGCCGAGCAGGAGATGACGCTGGCTGGGTTCGCGGCGTTCCTCGACCCGCCCAAGGAGGGGATTTCCGCGGTCCTCGACGCGCTGAACAAAAACGGCGTTTCCGTGGTCATCATGACCGGCGACAACCAATACGTGACGCAGAAGGTAGCACACGACGTCGGGCTGGCTATCGATCGCATTGTCACCGGCGACCAGTTAGACAAGATGGACGATGCCGCTCTGGCTTACCAGGCGGAGCACGGCGCCATCTTCGCCCGTGTGTCTCCGGAACAGAAGAACCGGGTAATTCTCGGTCTGAAGGCGCGCGGGCACGTGGTGGGGTACATCGGGGACGGCATCAACGACGCCCCGTCATTGCACACCGCGGATGTCGGCATTTCCGTAATGAATGGCGTGGATGTGGCGAAAGATGCCGCGAAGATCATCCTGCTGGAGAAGGACCTGGAGGTTTTGAACGAGGGGGTACTCGAGGGGCGGCGGTGCTTCGCCAACATCATGAAGTACATCATCATGAGCACCAGCTCCAACTTCGGCAATATGTTCAGCATGGCGGCGGCATCTTTGTTCCTGCCGTTCCTGCCGATGTTGCCAACTCAGATCCTGCTGAACAACTTTCTTTACGACACTTCGCAGGTCGCCGTTCCCGGCGATAACGTCGATCCGACGTTGGTGCACAAGCCCAAGCGGTGGCAGATCGGGTTCATTCGCCAGTTCATGACGATCATAGGCCCCATCAGCTCCATTTACGATTTCCTCACCTTCGGGGTCCTGCTCTGGTTATTCCACGCAGCTAGCAACGCGCCGCTGTTCCGGACGGGATGGTTCGTGGAATCGCTCGTCACGCAGACGCTGGTGGTGTTTGTGATCCGGACGGCGGGGAACCCGTTCAAGAGCCGTCCGAGCGGCCGGTTGGTGATCGCGGTTGTTGCCGTCTCCCTGGCGGGAACCCTGCTGCCTTACACGCCCCTGGGTGTTCCGCTCGGGTTCACACCGTTACCGCTGTCGTTGCTGGGTGCGATTGCGCTGCTTACCCTGACGTACATGATGCTGGTGCAGGCCGTCAAGACCTGGTTCTACCGCCGGCACGCGTTGCTGTGACGCCTCAGGCGCCGGTTGTGGCGGCTCCGAACAGGGCCCCGACGCCCGCGGTCAGCGCCATGGCCAGGGCGCCCCAGAACGTGACGCGTATTGCGCCCACGATCACACCGGCGCCTCCGGCGCGCGCTGCCAGCCCTCCCAGAAGCGCCAGGAACACCAGTGAGGTTACAGCGACCAAGGGAATGAGAATCGCGCCCGGGGCCATAGCTGTGACCGCGAGGGGCAAAACCGCACCGGCGACGAAGCTGGCGGCCGACGCCAACGCAGCCTGAATCGGACGCGCACTGAGAGAGGGGGAGTGGCCGAGTTCGTCGCGGGCATGCGCGCCCAAGGCATCATGGGCCATCAGTTGGCGGGCGACCTGTTTGGCGAGCGTGGGATCGAGCCCGCGAGCGACGTAGATTGCCGCCAGTTCCGCGTGCTCGCCCGCGTTGTCTGTCTTCAGTTCCTCGCGTTCCAGCTTGAGGTCGGCCTTTTCGGTATCTGCCTGCGAGTGAACGGATACATACTCACCCGCTGCCATCGACATCGCCCCGGCGACCAGGCCGGCGACCCCGGCAACCACTACGTTGCTGTGAGTCGCATGCGCAGCCGCGACACCGAGCACCAGACTCGCCGTCGAGAGGATCCCGTCGTTGGCGCCCATTACTGAAGCGCGTAGCCAGCCGACGCGTCCGGTGCGGTGCCGTTCCGTTTGTACGGGCATTCCCTACAGTGCAACGGTAATCGCGAGCCCTACGCCTGGATAGCTACGGTCGTAGAGGTAGTACCCGTTGTCATAACCGATATAAAGATCGTCGGTGTCATACCAGTTTGCCGCCCAGCTCTCTGGCCAGGGATCCAAGAGCATGAACGAATAGCCGCCATCCGAGAAGCGCGGATACCCCATGTACATTGCGGGCTGGCTGTGCATCCGGAACCAGTGTCCACTGCCGAAAGAGAGACTGAAGGTGGCTTCAGGAATGAAGTAACCACCGTAGCCGCCACGCTGCGCCCAACTGCGATGGTCGCTTTGCCAGTTTTGATCGCGACCCTGCTGGAACGTAGTGTGCGCTTGCCAGCCGCCGCCCTGCTGCCATCCCCGCTGCTGTTGCCACGCCACTGCCTGCTGGCGCGAACGCTGCGGTTGCTGTTGCTGGGCCTGTTGGGTACGTTGCTGCGTCGGCTGCTGCGCCTGTTGAACCCGCGGCTGTTGCTGCGGTTTCTGCTGCTGGGCCTGCTGGGCCCGCGGCTGCTGCTGAGGTCGCGGTTGTTGGGTCTGTTGGGCCCGCTGTTGTTGCTGCGGTCGCGGTTGCTGCTGTTGGGCCTGCTGGGCCCGCGGCTGCTGCTGCGGCGGTCGCGGTTGTTGCGTCTGCTGGGCCCGCTGTTGCTGCTGCGGTCGCGGTTGTTGCGTCTGTTGGGCCCGCTGCTGTGGCTGCGGTCGCGGTTGTTGAGTCTGCTGAGCCCGCTGTTGCTGCTGCGGTCGTTGCTGCTGGGTCTGCTGGGCCCGCTGCTGTGGCTGCGGTCGCGCTTGCTGCTGTTGTGCGGCTGGCCGTGCTGCTTGCTGCCCTGCAGGCTTGCCCTGTTCCTTTTGCTCTTCGTGCTGCGCATACGCAGGGACGATCGCCGCAAAGAGCAGGACCAGGGCGGCTGTACTTGTAGCTCGATCGAATCGCATTGTTATCATCCTCCGTTGAAAGTCGCCATTGGGTGTGCACGCAGACGGCCAGTCCGCCTACTTATGTTCCGCCGCCTCGGCTGCCTCGGCCTCGGCCTTGGTCTTGTGCACCGTTCCGTCCGGGTGGTTGGGCGGAGAGTAAAGCGTGTACAGCTTCAGCGGCACTGTCTTCGATGTATTGATCACGTTGTGGTACGTGCCTGCCGGAACCACGACCGCATCTCCGTCTCGCACCTGGCGCTCCTGCTTCTCGTTGAAGACGAATTTGGCGTCTCCCTGTTCGATCCGGAAGAACTGGTCGACGTTCGGGTGCACCTCGTCGCCGATTTCCTCCCCCGGCCCCAGACACATCAACACAAGCTGGGCGTGCTTTCCGGTGAATAGCACCTGGCGAAAGTACGCGTTCTCCAGAGTCAGCTTCTCAATCGGTCCAACGTATTCGATCATGGCAGGGGCCGCCTATTTCTTCGCCACGTGAGCGACGTCACTCGTGACCGCGGCGGGCGCCCTCTCGGTCGGCTTATCCGACGTCCCATAGTCGGCGGCAGATTCCGAGGCGGAGGAGATATCCCGGGCGCCAGTGTCTCTCAGGGTCTTCTTCGCCCGGGCACACCACTCGGGGCTGTCGCAGTGAACGGACAGTAGAATGCCGCCACGCCTGACCCTGCCGGCGTACCGCTTGGCGACGTATTCGGACAGCGGCAAGCCAGCCAGCCATCCCACGATCCAACCCAGCACTCCTCCGGCGCCGGCACCGGCCAGGGTAGCCACGAGCGGTCCAGCCGCGATAAGCGCCCCTAACCCGGCAATGGCCATACTCTGCATGGAAACGAAACAGGCCAAGGCGGCGCCGACCACGGCACCCGCCGCCGCTCCCGCCGCCGCTCCCTTTGGAGCCTTGGTGTGTTTCTCGTGCGCGAAATCCTTGGAGCCTTGGTTGTCAGACGACAGAACCGAGATGTCCGTCGCCCGATAGCCCGCTCGGTGCAGTACGTCAAGGGCATCCGAAACGGTCGTTCGATCCTCATAGATGCCAATGACCGATGTATTCCTTGCCATTTGGTGGTTCTCCTTTGGTTGTGTCTGTGCACGAGGCTGGCCACGCGCCGGAGGCCGTGGCGATGCGCGGATTGCGAGCTGGAGGGTCCTGCTAAGTGCAGAAGTTGCGTCCGGAATGCACATTTGGTTGAGCGATGAGGCCGGGTGGGGTGGCGGCCGGCAGCGTTGCACCATGAAGCTGCCGGATGTCAAACGGCGACCAACGTGCAGAAGCAAGGTACGTCGGGAAGACGGAAGGAAGATGACTTTATGTTGCTGATACTCTTGCTGGTCGTGCTGTTGCTCGCTGTGACACCCAGATGGCCGTATAGCAGGCGTTGGGGCTACTACCCGAGCGGAAGTCTGGGAGTGGTGTTGGCGATAGTGATCGTGCTGATGTTGTTGGGAACTGTCCGCCTTTAGGCGGCCCCACAACTCGAACGGGAACGAATTGTCAGATAGGGAAACATAATGAATTGGGATCAGATCGAAGGCAAGTGGAAGCAGTTCACCGGCTCTGCCCGCGAGCGCTGGGGACAACTTACTAACAACGATTGGGAGACGATCGCCGGCAAGAAGGACCAGCTGGTCGGCCGGATTCAGGAACGCTACGGCGTGGCGAAAGCGGAGGCCGAGAGGCAGGCCGACGAGTGGTCGCGCGCCCTGACGGACTCCGGGCGCGAAAGCCCCGCCGCACCCCGCCCCTAGAAAGTCAACCGATGAAACGGGCCCACGCGCGAATTGCGGATCTCTGGTGCAGGTTGATACACACGGAGCCGATGTGGCCCTCGCACGGCCAGTACCAGTGTCGGACGTGCGGGCGGCGGCATCGGGTGTGCTGGGAACAAGCCTCCCCCGCCGCGTCGCGCGTGCTGCTGTCGTCGGGCGAAACGCGAGCCCGCAGCGGCTTCGTGACGACGACCGAATCGAGGGCCCAATGTTGGTAGTAAATGTGCTGGCCGTTCTCGTGGTGCTGACTCTCGTTCTGTCGATGTTCCCTCGTCCGCGCGTCGCCGCCCGGGCACGTTCGTAGAGACGGTACGAGCCGGCTGGCAACTCGCGTGCAGGGGAGTTCGGGCGTAGGGTCCGGCAGCGGCATTCCAGAGGAGACGATGAGCCTGCGAACGTGCGTGCGGCTTCTCATTGCGGCCTGCTTCTGCGTCGCGGGACTCGCGGAGACGCTCAGCGCCACGGGTCTGGTCGTGGAATTGTCGCCCGACGGCCGCTGGGGGCCCGGAGTTCACACTCTGGCGGTCAGCGGCCCTCTCCAGATGATTGGGGCGGTTGTACTCGTGTCCGGCCTAAAGACACGCTGGACCCTGGGCATCCTCGGGGCGTACGTCTGCCTGGTCAGCGTCTTTGGGAATCTGCCGCTCATCTTCAATGCCGATGTTGGCGGAAGCGCAATTGCGGGGCTCCTTAGCGGTGTGGCAGTGGTGGGCGGAATCTTGTATTGGTTTCGCAGCGAGCGGATGCCGGGCGCTCACAGGGCAAGACCTGCATTTCCAATGTCGAATCCCGCATCGGCTTTGCCAAGGCCGCAGTAGTCATCGGCAGGCTCGGAACCCAGCGCCCGCGTCGCATGGCGATCTTTGACGCAGGGTGGAACGGCACGTGCAGGCGATTTGACGGCGAGATACAGCCAAGGAGGATTCGCATGAAGAAGATTGTAGTGCTCTCAGCTCTAATCTGCGTGGCTGCCTTTGCGCCCAGTAAGGGGCAGGCTAAGGAGCAACGCGGCGGTCACCCCGCGGAGGTTGGCGGCGGACACATTCCCGCGCGCGGTCCCGCGCCCGCAAAGGCTTCCAAGCCTGCACGGGGTTCGGCTGCACAGGGCCAGCAGCAGTCCAACGCGTCGGTCGAGAACCACATTGCCGTGCACCAGAAAGGTCATCCGGACGTTCCGCACGTCGACGCCAAGAACGATAAATGGGTCGGACACGACAGCGGCCCCAACGATGCGCACTATCACCTCGACCAGCCGTGGTCGCACGGACGCTTCAGCGGCGGTTTTGGACCGCAGCATGTATTCGTGCTTGTGGGAGGAAACCGGGAGCGCTTCTGGTTTGGCAACTTCTACTGGGACGTCGCCCCCTACGATTACAACATCGTCGCGGACTGGAACTGGGCTGGCGATCAGATCGTGATCTACGAAGACCCTGACCATGTCGGCTGGTACCTCGCCTACAACCCGCGGTTAGGCACGTACGCTCACGTCGAGTATCTGGGAGGCTGACGGGCTCCTCCCAGTCACAGTTTGGGACAGCCGGTGCGCCTGAAGCCCAAAGCCCGGAGGACAGCCTCCGGGCTCTCTCCCGCTTGCACCCGTTCCGCCGCACGCATGCACGGTTCTTCCTGCCGGAGTATTTCCTCTTCTCGCCAGGTTTGCCTTCCGTTTGCCTTCCGATCCGCAGCAATTCCTGCATTCCGTGCGGCAATACCTGCATGAGACGTCAGCTCAGGCGGTAGACAGGCTCCGGCTTTGGCGCACGACTTCATGCAGAGCCCGGATGTCCTGCCGCTTCAAAGCTGTGCTTGCTGCACCTTAGAGGAAGAGGCGGCCGATGGACCTCGGAGTGCTTGTCCTTCACCGTGCGGCCAGCCAGCCGAATCTGCAGGCACAGTTGCCCGACAGAGCGAAAAGTCGGTCGCACAGATTCTAGATCGAAGGAGAGGGAGCAGATGAGTATCTTGAGAACAGTAACAACGACCGTGTTCGGCCTGGGGCTGATGGGCGTGGTATTCTCGCCGGTCGCCAAGGCGGACGAGTGGAACAACAAGACCGTGATGACTTTCAGCGCGCCTGTCGAGATTCCGGGCGTCCACCTGAAAGGGTGGGGGATATTGCCAGCCGGGACCTATGTGTTCAAGCTCCTGGATTCGCAGACCGACCGCCACATCGTCCAGATCTTCAACCAGGACGAGACGGTGGTCTATGCCACCATCCTGGCCATCCCGGACTATCGCCTCCACGCAACTGGCAAGACCGTAGTTACTTTTCGGGAGCGGCCGGAAGGTCAGCCGGAGGCTCTCCGTGCATGGTTCTTTCCCGGAAAGAACTGGGGCGATGAATTCGTTTATCCGAAAGCGAGAGCGTTACAACTAGCCAAAGAGACCAACACCCCCATTCTCTTCACGGCGGTCGAGATCCCGGTGGAAGTCGCGGAGCCAATCAAGACGGCAGACGAGCCTGCGGTCGTGCAGCTCAAGCAGGCACCCGTCATGGCGGCTCAGCCCACGGGAGAAACGGTGGAACTGGCCCAGGTGGTCACCCCGCCGCCAGCGGAACCGGTAGCGGTGAAGGCCGAGCCGGTACAGGTTGCGGCGGCGCAACTCCCGAAGACGGGGAGTGAATTGCCGTTGATTGAACTGCTCGGGTTGCTCGCTATGGGCGGGGCCTGGACCCTCCGGCTGGTGCAAAAGCGCCTTCTGTGAGGAGATAGCTTCACCACGCGGGGCGCCTTTTTTCCGGCGCGCCCGCGGCCGGGGGTGGTGTCGCCTCCGAGACGGTTTGGCCGGGGAGAACAGCATATGAAAGCTCTGTTTTGGATTGGACTGGCTGTGCTGATCCTTGGTGTCGCCTCGCTCGTGGTGCCCATTCCCCGCAGCCAGCGGGAAGGCTTCCGGGCCGGCGGCGTTTCGGTCGCCGTTGAAACCCAACATGCGCAAGTATTGTCCCCCATCGTGAGTGTGGTGATGATTGTGGGGGGGCTCGGCACGATGGTAGCCGGAAAGGCGATGACGTAGGACAGGGCGAAGTCAGAAGGGGAGCGGCTATGAGGAGGCGGCTATCAGGCACGGGAGAGCGCGGCGCGGCGAAAGCGATTGCTCTCCCGGTTCTTCTCCTGATTGCCCTGGTGGGTTACGCCGGCCAGCAGACTGCATCGCCGGAATCTTTCCGCATCTCGGTGGACGTTGACCTGGTGGTGTTGCACGCTACGGTGACCGACCGGCAAGGCGGCTTCGCCTCGGACGTGGGCGAGCAGGGCTTTGAGGTCTATGAGGACGGTGTAGCGCAACGCATCCGGCTCTTCAAAAACGAAGATGTTCCGGTCACCGTGGGGCTGGTTGTCGACCACAGCGGAACCATGCAGCCGAAACTCGAGGAGGTGTCCGCCGCAGCCAGGACCTTTGCGCGGTCCAGTAATCCCGAAGACGAGATGTTCGTCGTCAACTTCAACGAGAAGGTGTCGTTGGGTCTGCCCGCCGCGATCCGATTCACCAATAGCACCGCCGAACTCGAGAGCGCGATCGGGACCGGACCTGCCGGAGGCCAGACCGCTCTTTACGACGCGATCGCCAAGGCGCTAGAGGAACTGCAGGGAGGCAGCCGGGATAAGAAAGTGCTGATCGTCGTCAGCGACGGCGGTGACAACGCGAGCAAGCGCAGCCTGGCCGAGGTCATGAAACTGGCCGCGCAATCGAGCGCCGTCATCTACACCGTAGGCCTATTCGATCAAGACGATCCGGACCGGAACCCGGGTGTGCTCAAACACCTGGCACAGGCAACGGGCGGCGAGGCTTTTCTTCCCGACCGCCTCAGCGAAGTGGTGTCCATCTGCGAGCGCATCGCCCGGGATATACGCCATCAATACACGATCGGGTACGTTCCCAGCAACGCAACTCGTGACGGCGCTTACCGTGCCATCCGAGTAACTGCCCGGGCGAAGGGCCACGACAAACTGTCCGTGCGCACGCGCACCGGCTATATACCCGGCGGCGGACCACGGCTTGCCGAGACGAGCGTCAAATGAAGCTGGTGGTCGCGAAAGAGCCGCTCGGACGGATCCTGAAGTGGGCCCAGCGTGCGCTTTGGGTCTGCGCCGTCGTGCTTTTGGGTTATTCCGGGTTCGTTCTCGTGGATGCCTGGGCCTTCCAACGGCGCGAGGGCATGGATCTCGACCGCCTGTTGAGTGACCGGCGCGCGGCGAGCGAAGGCACGCCTGTCTCCGCGACGAACGGCCTGATCGGCCGCATGGTCATCCCCAGGCTCGGCCTTTCCGCGGTCGTCGTCGAAGGGATCGGCAGGACCACTCTCCGCCGCGGGGTCGGGCATATCCCCGGCACGGCGCTGCCGGGCGAGCCCGGCAACGTGGGCCTTTCCGGGCACCGCGACACGTTTTTTCGCCCGCTGAAGGATTTGAGGATCAAGGACGAGATTCAATTCTCAACGCTGAAGGGCGATTTCAAGTACGAGGTTGAGTCGCTAAGGGTTGTGGAGCCGCGCAGTGTGGGTGTGCTCGCCTCGTCGAAAGAAAACGTGCTGACGCTGGTGACCTGTTACCCCTTTTTCTATATCGGAGCGGCGCCCCGGCGTTTCGTCGTAAGGGCCCGGCAGGTGTCGCCGCAAGCGCTGGCACGAGCGAGTGTGAAATGATGAAGAGCAGTGGTGTGCCGCTGGGAGTAAGTTTGAAAGACGCTTCGGTCCCCGCAGCCCGAATTCTCGCCATCGAGGACAACGCCTCCGACGTTTTCCTTCTCGATCGGGCGCTGAAGAGGCAGGATCTCCGATTTGAACTGATCCACCTGATAAGCGGCGGCGAAGCCCTCGCCTTCATCCGCAGGCAGGGGGCCTATAGGGATGCGGCGGCGCCCAACCTGATCCTGGTGGACTTGAACCTTTCCAAATACACCGGCGAAGACATCTTGCGGGAGATCCGGAGCGCCAGTCACCTCGCCGGTGTTCCTGTGTGCGTGTGGAGTTCTTCCCGGTCCCGGCGGGACGAAGCCCTTCTCAAGGACCTCGGGGTCACCCAGTTCATCACCAAGCCTTCCGGCCTGGATCAGTTCATGGAGATCGGCAAGATCGTCAAAGATCTGCTCGCAGGAGCCAGAGCCGGCTGACGGCGCTACAATCGGTCAGTTGGCGGGTGCGAGAATGGCACGACACGTGCTACGCTTCTCCCGGCTGGAAAGGCTAGGTGGCGTTTGGCGAAGAAAACGGGCAGTAGTCGGGCGGGTGCGGTCGGACGTTCTCTGCGTGTTCTCGACTCACGCCGCCCCAAGCGCAAGCCCCCTTCCGCGGCAGCGATCGTTCCGCCGGCCGACCGGCAGCGCGGCGAGGCCAGTTCGCTCCCCGTTGTCGTTGGCATAGGAGCCTCCGCCGGCGGCTTGGAGGCATTCACGGAGCTGCTCAGCCATCTGCCGGACGATACCGGCATGGCATTCGTATTGATTCAGCACCTCGATCCGGGTCACGAGAGCCACCTGCAGGAGCTGCTTTCTAAAGCCAGCAGAATGCCCGTCTCCGAAGTGAAAGGCGGGACGCGCGCTGAGGCCAATCATGTGTACGTGATTCCGCCCCGATGCAATCTGCGCATTTCCGCGGGAGTGCTCGAGACCCCACCCCGGCCAGCCAGCGGCCGCAACATGCCAATCGACTCTTTTCTCCAAGCCCTGGCAGCAGACCGGGGCAGCAAAGCGCTCGGCGTCATTCTGTCGGGAACCGGATCCGATGGGACGCTCGGTCTCGGGGCGATCAAGGCCGCGGGGGGCACCACCTTCGCGCAGGAAAAGAGAACCGCGAAGTTCGACGCCATGCCGGGAAACGCCATCGCGGCCGGTGCAGCGGACTTTGTGCTGCCGTTGGGCGGAATCGCGCGGCAACTGGTGGCCATGGCGCGAGATTCCGAGGTCCCAGACGAGCCTGGGCCGGCGGATCCGGAACTGGCCCGGATACTCCGGCTGGTGCGGAGCGCCACGGGGGTGGACTTCACTTACTACAAGCACAGCACGCTCCAGCGGCGTATCAAGCGGCGCATGGGCCTGCGCGGATTCGCAACGCTGGAAGACTACAGCCGGCATCTCGAGCAGAACCGCGAGGAGGCAAACGCGCTGTGCGAGGACTGTCTTATCACCGTCACTGCCTTCTTTCGGGAACCAGCGGTCTTCGAGGAACTCAAGAAGAGGGTGCTCCCCGCTCTGCTTGCGAATAGAGGGCCCGAGGATCCGATCCGGATCTGGGTGCCTGGCTGCGCCACGGGCGACGAAGCCTATTCGATCGCCATCTGCCTGATGGAAGTCCTGGACGACGCAGAAGTCGGCGTTCCGTTCGAGATTTTCGCCACCGATATCAGCGAGACGGCGATCGAGAAAGCCCGCGCTGGCATATACACGGGCACCGCGCTGGCCAATCTCTCGCCGCAGCGATTAGCGCGGTTCTTCACCAGATCGGAACACGGGCTCCAGATCGCGAAGTCCATCCGCGACGTATGCGTCTTTGCCAGGCACAACGTGGCACAGGACCCGCCTTTCTCCAAGCTGGACCTGGTCAGTTGCTGTAACGTGCTCATCTACCTTGGAGCCGCATTGCAGCGCAAGGTGCTGTCGATCCTGCATTACGCCCTTAAGCCAACGGGCTTCCTGGTGCTCGGTCCATCGGAGAGCATCGGCACGCTTTCCGAGTCTTTTCATCCGGTAGAGAACACCCACAGGATCTATTGCATGCGGCCGGCCGCGAATAAGCCGGCGCCACGCCTGAGCGAAGGCCGCCGCGCCGAAGGCCGGGTGGATCTCCGGCAGAAGATTGCCGAGGGCCGGGAGGAGCCGGACCTGGTGAGAGAAGCCGACCGCCTGGTGCTGTCCGAGCATGGCCCCCCCGGCGCCATCATCGACGATGATATGAACCTCGTTCAGGTCCGGGGGCGCACGGCGCTGTACCTCGAGCTTTCGCCGGGCGAGCCGACCCAGAATCTCCTGAAACTAGCGCGGGAAGGCTTGATTGCGGGCCTGGGCAAGGCGATCCGAGCTGCCAGACGGACGAACGCCGTAGCCAAGGAAGACGGCTTCCGGATCGAGGACGGTGGCCAGTTAAAAGACGTCACGATCAACGTCATCCCGTTCACGGGCTCGTCCGCTTCCAAGGGACGGTATTTCCTGGTCCTGTTCGAGGAAGCTGGGGCGAACGGTGGCCCGAGGGCGACGCCGAAGCCCGCGATACGGGCCGGCGAAGGAAGCGCCCGGCTGCGGCACGAGCTGGTAGCGACCAAAGAGTATCTCCAGTCGATCGTCGAGGATAATGCGGCCACCCTGGAAGAGCTGAGGGCATCGAACGAAGAGGCGCAGGCGGGTAACGAGGAACTGGAGACCGCGCAGGAAGAGCTGGAATCGGCCAACGAAGAGCTGAACACGCTTAACGAAGAGCTGAAGATCAGCAACGTGGAATTCAGCAAGGTCAACCGGGATCTGGCCAATCTTCTCGAGAGCATCAGCATACCGCTTGTGATGGTGGGGCGGGATCTGCGCATCCGCCGCTTCACCCGCGCCATGGAACCGATGCTGAACCTGATCGCCTCCGACGTCGGGCGATCGATAACCGATCTTCGGCCCCAAATCGAACTGCCCGACCTGCGGCGGTTGCTGTTGAATGCGATGGAAGGCGGCGATCGGACGCCGCGGGACGTCCGCGACGCGCACGGCCGCTGGTATTCGCTGCGCATCCTCCCATCTTTGGGGCCGGATGGCAAGACGGACGGCGCCGTGCTGATGTTGATCGATATCGACGCCGCCAAGCGCGGTCTTGACTTCGCCGAAGCGATCGTAGAAACGGTACGGGAGCCGCTGGTGATCCTGGATCAGAATCTGCAAGTCATGAAAGCGAACCGGGCGTTCTACGAAACGTTCCAGGCCGTGCGGGAGGAAACGGAGGGACACCTCATTTACGACCTCGGTAACCGGCAATGGAACATCCCGAAACTGCGCGAGCTTCTGGAGAACATCCTCCCCGCGCACTCGACGTTCCGGGACTTCGAGGTGACGCACGAATTCGAACATGTCGGACGGAAAGTGATGCTGCTCAACGCCAGCGAGATCTTCAATCCGAATGCGCAGGCGCGGACGATCCTTCTGGCGATTGAGGACGCCACGGACCGTAAGCAGACTGAGGAATCGCTCCAGAAAACAAACGCCGAACTGCAGCATTTTGCCTACGCTCTCACGCACGACTTGCAGGAACCTCTGCGGATGGTAGTGAGCTTCACGGAGCTTCTGGGCCGGGAGTATAAGGGAAAGCTGGGCGAGGACGCGGATAAGTACATTTCCTATTCCGTGGAAGGCGCCTTGAGGATAGAGGCCCTGCTGAAGGCCTTGCTTGCCTATTGGGAGATCACCGAGCGGGAACCGGACAGCCGCGCCTGGATCGATTCGGGCGCTGTTCTGGCCAACGCACTGTTGAACCTCCAGTCAGCCATCGAGGAGAGCGGCGCCACCGTAACCTCCGATCCGTTGCCGACCGTGGCAGCGGATGAGGTCATGCTGATGCAGCTTTTCCAGAACCTCATTTCCAATTCGATCAAGTACAGAGGCAAGGAGAGGCCGAAGATCCATGTCTCGGCGGAAAGGGACGCGGAAGGGTGGCTGTTCGCGGTGCGAGACAACGGAGTCGGTATCGATGCGGAGGACTTCGACCGGGTGTTCGGCATGTTCAAACGCTTGCATGGCAGCGAAATTCCCGGTACTGGCATGGGGCTGGCGCTTTGCAAGAAAGTCGTCGAGCGCCAGGGCGGCCGGATCTGGGTGGAATCGGAACCGGGGCGCGGCGCTACGTTCAAGTTCACAGTTTCCACACACCCCGGCACGCGGACTGAAAATGGGCGACTCTGAACGACGGTTGGACCGGGCGAACGCGGACTTCGAGGAGTTTGTCTCGAGGGCCGTTCACAACCTGCGCGAGTCTCTCCGGGACGTGGCCTCCTACAGTCAGCTAATAGCCGAGACGTATGCGGGCCGCCTCGATTCCGATGGCGGCGTCTTTCTCGAGCACATCCGGGAGGGGGCGGCGCGCATGGAGTCGCTGCTTTGCGCCATGGTGGACTTCTGGGCGACGAATACGGCCGACCGGCGGTCCTCCAGGACGGACATGGGAGCGGTCTTGAACCAGGCGCTCCTGTTGACGGGCAAGCAAATAGCGGAACGGGGCGCGGTCGTTACTCATGACCCTTTGCCCGCGGTAATGGGCGACTTCGAGGGACTGGCCAAGGTCTTGCACCATCTGATTCGAAATGCCATCGAATACTGCGCCACGTCTCCTCCGCGCGTTCACATCTCCTCCAAACGCGAAGGTTCCGAATGGGTATTTTCCGTGCGAGACAACGGTCCTGGAATAGACCCGGCACTCCAAGCCCGCATCTTCGGCGTGTTCAGGCGCCTGCACGGAGAAGAACACCCCGGGAACGGGCTTGGCCTCGCGTTCTGCAAGAAGGCCATCGAGGGGCATGGCGGCCGGATGTGGATGGAGTCGGCGCCTGGGGTGGGATCGACATTCTACTTCGCTCTGCCGCCGGCCGATTGACTTGCTCTGCACTTGAGTGCAGGTCTTGCCGAGCCACGGCCGGTTCTGCGCTAATGTCGAATCGCTTGTGTGAATGAAAATACGAAGGGTGTCCTCGCGTGACGACACCCTTCATGTTCCGACGGGTCTTGTTTAGTGTGCAGGCGCGGCTTCCGCGGCGGGTTTCGGAGCACGCTTTTGCAGCCTGGGCTCAGGCGGCGCCCAGTACTTGGGATCGGCCTCGATCCAGGATTTCTCGACGTAGCTCCATTCCGGATTCACCATCCAGAGGTTGTCCTCAACGCTGGCCACGCTCTCCCCGGAGAGCTTGCTCATCCGGACCCCTCCTTCTTCGCCCAGCGCAGCGCCGAAATCCCTCCTGTGCGCCAAGCCAGTGTCCAGATCCTTGAGGGACGTCATCGGCACCAGGACAAGGTAAGCGTCCGTCACACCCGCCAGCCCTTCGTAAGTCGCCCAGGGGACGTTTTGGCCGATCTTGAGGTTGGCGTCGCGATAAAGCTTCGTCAATTCGTCGAACTGTGCGACGTGACCGGGGCGCATATGGAAGACGACCGTCTCCCAGTAATGGGAGTGCGGTATGTCCGCTGCGGCGACGTTGTTGCTGAGGTCGGGGCGGTAGTGCCAGATGGTGTGGTGGACCTCGGATATGTGAGCGGCCTGGCGCGCATCGAGCGCCTCTAACTTAGCGTCGGCCGCCGGGTCGCCGGGGAGCCACTCCTCGTTCTTTTGCAGCGCCTCGAGAGAATCGAAGCCCGAGAGGTAAATCGCTCGGGGCGAGCCCGACAGGGCCTCCATCGCCAGGACGTGCGTCGGGTCCTTGAGTTGCTGCGACAAGGCAGGGTATTCCGAAGCGACTCTGTCGTAGGGTCCATCCTCGTAGACTTTTATGTTGATCGTTTCTATGTTGAGGATGTTGGGTGGCGGAACTACCGGAGCTTGTGCGTGTGCGGCCAGGGAGCCTGCCAGCGCAAGGCACAATCCGGCGAGGGAACGATGCCATTTCTTCATGTCTGCCCACCTCCATGGGGCCAGAATGGGAATTGCGGAAGAGCAAAGAATCGAAACCTGCGAATACCGCAGTCACTCAGGTACACCTTAGGTCCGGGCGCGTCTTCTGGGGTGAGAGTCTGCTTCCATGTGCCAACACTCGGCCCTGGACCCACTTGTCGCCTAACGAGGAGGCGACATGGCTAGAAATCACGGCCGGATCACGATAATAGGGTGCCCTCCGTGGTATCTGTGGTGTCTCCGGTGGTGGCCGGCGAACGCAGGCGCGGCCGCAAGGAAAGCGGCAAACAACAAAACCAAGATCTTCTTCATTTCCGCTCCAGTAATTCTTCCCTGATGGACTTAGGTCGGGATTTCTATCTTGGGTCTCCGAGTGGTCGACGGTTCACCCGAGGTATTCACTTTCGCCAGGATCTCCCTTACTGCCAGCCCATCTGGCCTCGATTGTACATCCAACCACGTCCGTCGGCTAAGTTTTTTGATCCTTTCTCTTCCGAGCGAACTCCAGCAGCCGAGGAAGGGGACCAGCGCCGCTTCGCCCAAGCAGGTCGCCCTTCATTCCTGTAGAAGACTCCGACCGGGTGTTCGGCGTGTTCAAACGCCTGCACGGCAGCGAGATTCCGGTTCAAGAAGGTGGTCGAGCGCCAGGGGGACGGACCTGAGTGGAATGGAAACGAGGGTGGAGCGCTACATTCAGGCTCACAACTCCGACGCACCCCGGCGCGCACTCAAAATGGGCGACTCTGACCAGCGGTTTCAGGCGCTGCACGGAGAAGAGCACCCCGGGAACGGGCTTGGACTCGCATTCTGCAAGAAGGCCATCGAAGGGCATGGCGGCCGGATGTGGATGGAGTCGGCGCCTGGGGCGGGATCGACGTTCTACTCGCCCTGCCTCCGGCCGATTAAGATTCTCCGGTCGCGCGGCCATTGCGCCTGCGCGCTGGCCCCTCGCCCAAGGCCCTTGCCTGCACTTTTGCGGTTCAAGCCGGCGGGCAACGAATGCACTTGGGTGCAGGTTTTGCCGGTGCCTGCGCAGCCGCCCGGTGGCCCGTTTCGAGTTTGCAAGCGGCCACGCACGTGCACTGTCGGGAGCATCTCGCCGTCGATCGGACAAGGGCGGTTTGGCGACTAAGAACAAGGGAGACAGTGTTATGTTTTTGAAACGACTGATCGGATTGGTTTTTGCAGGCGCGCTGGTCTTCAGCGCTTTGGGGGGCGAAATTGTGGTTCGCATCCGGCCACCCATAGCCGTGCACGAGGTGAGGGGGCCGCGGCCCAGCCGCGACCATGTGTGGATTTCCGGGTACCATCGCTGGGATAACAACTCTTACGTCTGGACCCCGGGCCGGTGGGAACAGCCTCCACGGGAACATGCCCGTTGGGTAGCGCATCGCTGGGTTCACAGAAGAGACGGCTACGTTTTTGTGGAGGGGCACTGGCGGTAGTGTTCCAGGCGGCGCACGCTTCATCCACATTGGCCTTGACAGGGGTCTGGAGGCGGCATGCACCGCCGCCCCAGGCCTTCGGCAGCGACAATGACGATCCCAGATCCACACCACCGGACGGTTGCCCGGACTTCCTCCGGGCGGGGTAGCCGGCTTGTATTCGCGGCGATGCTGCTCTGCCAGGCGCGCGGCTATGCGCAATTGGGACCGCAGCCACCATGCGGAAACAGACCAGTTCCGCCCTATCCTAGTCTGGATGCTCCGCCCATCGTAAAATTCTGGAGCGCCTCCGACCTCGGCCACGACTGGAGACCGCCCGCGTGCACCGGCTGGACTGGCACCGGCTTTGCGACCCTGGTAACCACCGCGGCACGATTTCGCTATACCTCGGAATCCGAGGGCCTGCTGCGCCACGTCGGGGCTATTTCACAACTCGCCGGCATGCGCTACTGGTCGACTACTCACAAGCAGTGGCAGACGCTGATTGTGAGCGCCAACGCTTCCACCGGTTTGAAGTCAGGTCACCGCCGCGCGGACTTCACGCCCGATGAGATGACGGAAGGCAAGGTCCTCTACTTGGAGGAGGTCGATAACCTTTCCGGCAAAGCCGTTTACCGGATGCACATCGACGAGGCTTCGGCAGACCGGCTCGTCTTCGATGTCGAGAACGTCAGCGTTATGCGCTATTTCCTTGTGACCCTCTTCCATCCCGGTGAGATGCAGTCGGTCTACTTTCTGGACCGCGAATCCAACAACGTCTGGCGGTATTACAGCATCGCGCGCACGGGATTGAATGCGAGCCGCCTGTCCACGGGACATGAGGCTTCCTCGGTCAACCGGGCGGTGGCGTTCTATCGCTCCCTGGCCGGCATTCCCACGGATCAGGAGCCGCCGGCGGCGCGATGAAGACAGGAATTTGAAGGTCTCATAGAGAAGGACATCGCCGTCGCCGGTGGTGCTGGGGCTCCGGTCGCCGGCAGCTTGCGCTCCCGGCTCTATCCCGAGGTTGGCGCGCAGTGCAAAGGCACTGCCGCCATTACAGAATGAACATTGCGGAGCGTTTCCTGCGCGAAATGTCGGGCCTGGCGATTCTTGGCCGAGGCTGGCTAAGCCGCGCGCGGGCGGGCGCCCGGACGTCGGTACGGAGAATCCGCTGTAGCCGCGTCGGCAGTCTGCCCTGGAGGCGCGGCGCCGTCAGCGTTCTGGTTTCGACAACAATCGTGGCGGCCACTCTGGTTGCCGGGGGAATCTACTACGTCTGTTTTGATCGACACAACCTGCCCGACCTCGATGCATTTAGCCGGTTTGAGCTTCCCACCATAGGCCACGTCTACGATGCCGACGGCCGGCCACTCGTTGAGATGGCTGCAGAATACCGCCAAATCACCAGATACGCGGACATTCCGCCGGTCGTTCGCAACGCGATCCTCGCCGCTGAGGACAAGAACTTCTTCTCGCACAGCGGCGTTGACTACTCCGGATTTGCCCGCGTCCTCTGCAAGCTTAAGCTCCGAAACCTGATCGGCCGATTCACGAAGATGGGGAGCCGGGACTCGGCCAATACCGCCAACATCTTCCCGCAGGGCGGATCGACCATCACCCAACAGCTTGTGCGCGGCTACTTTCTCAAGACCATGACGGCGCAAGAAGACAGCGATCAGCTCCGGCACACCCAGTTCCTGGCTCGCGCGTTCGCGTGCGTGATCGGCGCGCGAATGGTCAACATGCTGTTCCGCAAGCTGGAGGAGATCCGGCTGTCGTTGTGGCTCGAAGGGGAGATGCAAACGCGTTTTGGCTCGAAACGTCGCGCGAAGGAAGAGCTTCTGGCCCGATACGCCAGCTTGATCTACATGGGAAACGGCCAGTACGGGTTTGCGAGGGGCGCGGAGTACTACTTTGGCCGGCCTCTCGCCACGTTCACCGCGGATGATGCGGACAAGGCGGCGCTGCTGGCGGGCGCCGTAAAGTCGGCTCGTTACTACGCGCCGAATGCGGGCCACATCCGGAGAGTCTTCGACCGTAGGAATCGGATACTGGCGCTCATGCTGGCACGCGGTTTCCTCTCTCCAAACCAGGCCGCGGAAGCCACGCAGCGGCCGATTGAGACGGTCATGTGGCACAAGGACAAGACGATCGGGACGTCTGCGGTGGTCGAAAACGTTTTGGAGGAGTTGAAAGAGCGCCATGCCGACCTCGGCGAACAGGACCTGTTGCAGGGGCATATCCAGGTTTACTCGACGGTGGACTCCCGGGTGCAGCGAATTGCGAACGAGGCTCTGGAGCATGGGCTCTTGCTGTACGAGAAGCGACACCGCAGCGCCAGCGGCTTGGTCCAGGGATCGGTGATCGTGCTGAGAAACCGCGATGCGAGTATTCTCGCCGAGACGGGCGGCCGCCAGTCCTACAAAGACCGCTCCAGCGTCTCCAGCGACTTCAACCGCGTGACGAAGTCCCTGCGACAGCCTGGGTCCGCCATGAAGCCCATCGTTTACCTCGCGGCTTTTCGTCAAGGCACGTTCAACCTCGACACCGTCGTGCCCGACGAACCCATCAGCGTCCCCAATGGCGCAGGGCAGGATGCGAAATCGATCTCGAACTACGACGGTCAATTCAAGGGAATGATCCCCCTCCGGCTGGCGCTGGCGGAATCCAGAAACGCCGTCGCGATTTGGATCACTGAGCAGATCGGCATTTCGAGTGTCCTGGAGACGGCGCGCAATCTGGGGATTCAGACGCCGCTGCACCCCTACGTCACAACCGCCTTGGGGGCATCCGAAGTGAACTTGCTGGAGCTTGCCAATGCGTACCGCACGATCGCATCGGGCACTCTCACCCAGCCTTATGTGATCCGGAAGATCGTCTTGGATTCGGGCGAAGTGCTCGCCGAGAGCGGACACGGGTCGTATCCGGCCGGCGTCGATAGCGACGCCCTCTCGCTCATTCAGGAAGGCCTGCGCGGTGTCGTGCGCCTTCCCGGCGGCACGGCCCATGCACTGGACTCGCGCGGCTTCCCGCTGGCGGTTATGGGCAAGACGGGAACGACAAACGGGTTTAGGGACGCGCTCTTCGTGGGATCCACTTACGGCCCTGAAGGAATCACCGTAGCCGTCCGCATAGGCTTTGACGACAACCGCTCCCTGGGGGCCACAGAGACCGGTGGCAGGGTTGCGCTCCCGGTGTTCAGAGAAATCGCGCTCGACGCGTATGGCGAGAAGCTGGTGGGACCTGCGCCCCGTTTTCCGGCCGAGATGGAACTGAGAATCGACGTTTACCTGCAAGGCGAGCCAGCGGCGGTCCCTCCGACGCCGACGCCCGAGACATCGCCCGTATGGCTGCAGACCCAACGCCCTGAGAGGTTGCGGCGATGGAACCAGGTAACGCCTATTTGGCAAGAGGCATCCTCGCCGCGACGAACGCCGCAGGATGGTGCGGCCGGCTTGGGAAACGCCAAGGTCCTGGTAGGAACTGCGGCGCGATGAAGGTCAAGAGACAGGGAGCACAATGAGAAGCTACATGGGCCTGGGAGTGGCGATTGGCGCCGGCATGGGAACTGCGCTTGGAGTGGCGTTACACGATATCCCGGTCTGGGTGGCGTTCGGAGCCGCTATTGGCGTGGTCCTCGGCCTGGTCATGAACAGACGGCGCCGAACCTCGCACTAAGCGATCATCTCGGAACGGGGATCCCTGCCGCGGCCATCGCCGGAGGCTGTCCCAGGTCCACGTCCACAGCCTGCAATTGACCGAGTTCCGTGAGCACCCGGGCCCAATCGTTGCCGTTAGCCTTGGTCGAAACGGGAGCGCCAAGGTCGTGGTAGAAGGCGAGGATATCGCTTCGGAGCTCTTGCGGCATTTCCGTGTAGTGGCCCTGCAGCTTGTGCAGTAGCTGCGCATAAGCGGCATCCATCAGCCTATATTGCCCCGCCGAGGTGAACGTTCCCACGTCAAGATTGTCGTTCGGCAGTTTAAGACTCCCCGCCTTCTGCTCCGAGAGCAGTTCCCGATAACTGTCAATCGTCGAGTTGAAGCTGGCCATGTACATCTTTTCGGTCTCGGGTGTCAGCCTCTTAAACGAGAGCGCTCGCAGCGGGCCTACCCTGGGCACGATGCGAAACACAACGGCCAGAGTCTTCGAGCGGACCCCGGGCCGGCTGTAGGTTGCACCCCAGTTCTTCTCGTAGCTGGAACGGGATAGGTTATAGAGAAACTTCTTACGCGTGACGCTGGGAGCCTCTTTCGTAATCTGCTGTTTCCGGATTTGCCACGCGACTCTCGTGATGGCCGGAAAAATCGACCCGACCGCACGCCGATACGATCCGATGGCGAGATCGACGCTCATGAATACGTTTTCCAGCCTCAGTCCATAGGTATCCTGGAAAGCCCGATCGAGCAAGGCCTTTGCGACTTCAAAGCCGATGAAGCTCTTGTATGCAGCGGAGGCGTAGCGGCCCTTGGCCGCCTGGAAAACATCGAACGCGAACTCCGTCTTGGCGTGGGAAAACGGATCGTCGGCGTACGTCACCAGCTCTCCAAACTTCAGTCCGAGCTTTGGGTAGAACAGGGGAACCGCCCGGTTGACTGCCATGGGGTGACCCTTGTTATCGGCGGCATAGTGCGACAACGCTCCCAGCGCGAATGCGTACTCATTCAGGTCTTGGGAGTCGCGGATCAGGTTGAGGACGAAGTCGCCGCTCCGGACGTAATGCGTCAAATCGCTGAAGAGCTTGCTGCCGAACGGATAGTATCCCAGGTCCTGAATGATGCACCCTCCGTAGGCGTAGGCGTGGGCTTGCTTCAACTCGTCCGGGGTGGCAGCCGGGAATCGCTGGAGTAGCAGTGGCTTGATCGCACCGTCCCAGGTCGAATCGATGATGGCTTCGTGGGTGAGAACGGAGTATCCGAAGGCGGCGGGGGCCGGGAAGAAAAGCAACAGCCCAAGAGCGGCTGAGTGCCGAAGTTTCCAGAGCCGGCGCATTGCCTCGTGTCGTGTCATGCTTCTCCTCTGACTGGAGGCACGTTCGTGACCACCGCCACGGCGGCTCTCTCTCGCATAAGAGCCTCTGAGCCGAGGCAGATTCCGCACTCCGGGTGCAGATTCTGCATCTCGATCCAGGAGCCTACGCCTCCAGACGCGGGCGGTCCGTTCTGGACCGTCCCGTGCTGAGAACAATGGTTGGCGTACGGATGAAGGGGGGATTGTCATGAAGACAGCACACGCCGGGATGGGCGGGTTCCAGGAAATCCTCGAACGAAAAGAGGCCGAGCTGGTTCGGGTATTGCGCGATCGGGACGGCATCGCCATCGAGAACAGCGCGGATCAGATGGACCAGATTCAGTGCGCGACGGAACGAGAGCTGGAGATTCGCAACGTAGATCGCGACTCCGCCCTGCTGCGTGAGGTCAAAGCCGCGGTGCGGCGGATTCACGACGGCAGCTTTGGGGCCTGCGTGGATTGCGACTGGGCGATCAACCCCAAACGCCTCGCGGCCGTGCCATGGGCGTCGCGTTGCATCGAGTGCCAGGAGGCCGCCGATTCGGACGGGCAGCAGAGAACGGAATCCGTGGGCGCCGCTCTCGTCCATGCCGCTTGAATGAGCGGTTCCGGGCCTGGCCCGCTATTCGCGAAGGCAAAGAAAGGGGAAGGTGGGTCCGAGTTGTGAACATAGCCTCCAGCGTTCGAACCATTGCGTTTCTCGGCGACTACTTGCCGCGCAAGTGCGGCATCGCCACGTTTACATCCGACTTGCTTGGGGCTGTTGCAGCGAGGCATCCCCAGGGCCGGTGCTTCGCGGTTCCGGTAAATGACATCGAAGGGTGCTACCGGTATCCGGACGTCGTTCGATTCGAGATTGAGGAGCAGGACCTGGGTTCTTACCGGCGCGCCGCCGACTTCCTGAACACCAGCAACGTGGACGTTGTCTCCCTCCAGCACGAGTTCGGAATTTTCGGCGGGCCGGCCGGCAGCCACTTATTGGCGCTGCTCCGCGGATTGGCGGCGCCCGTCGTCACTACGCTCCATACCGTTCTCCGCAAACCGAACGACGACCAGTGGCGCGTGATGCAGGAATTACTCGTTCGCTCGACCCGGCTGGTGGTGATGACGGAGCGGGCACAAACCATCTTGCAGGATGTTTACCAGACGCCGCCCGGCAAGATCGATCTCATTCCCCACGGAATTCCCGACGTGCCATTCGTCGCCCCGGAGCACTACAAGGATCAGTTCGGCGTGGGCGGCAAGAAGGTGTTGCTGACCTTCGGTCTGCTGTCGCCGAACAAAGGGATTGAGCATGTTCTCAATGCTCTCCCGGATGTGGTGGCGGAGTTTCCCGACGTCGTCTACATCTTGCTGGGCGCCACGCACCCCAACGAGGTGCGCTTGCGAGGCGAAGCCTACCGCCTCGGCCTCGAAGCCATGGTCAGGAAAAACGGACTCGAGAGCCACGTCATCTTCCACAACCGCTTTGTGGAGTTGAAGGAGCTGACCGAGTTCATCGGAGCGGCAGATCTCTACGTTACTCCCTATCTGGACGAAGCCCAGATTACGTCCGGGACGTTGGCCTATGCGTTCGGCGCGGGCAAGCCTGTGATCTCGACGCCGTACTGGCATGCCGCCGAATTGTTGCGGGACCAGCGTGGCGTGCTGGTACCCTTCGCGGACCCGCAGGCGATTGCGCGCGAAGTGAGCGGATTGTTGCGCGATCAGAGGCGCCGGAACGCCATGAGCGATCGCGCCTACAAACTGGGCCGTACGATGGTGTGGAGCAACACGGCGGGGCTGTACATGCGCTCCTTCGAGCTGGCGCGCCGGCAAGGGGCAGCGGTGCCTCGCAAATCCGTCGCTGCGAGCGCCGTTGGCCTTCGGCCGCTTGAATCGCCGGAGTTGAATCTGGACCACCTCTACCATATGACCGATTCGACGGGCATTCTCCAGCACGCGAGCTATACCGCGCCGAATCTCTCGGAAGGCTACTGCACGGACGACAACGCCCGCGCACTCATTCTGGCGGTGTTGCTGGGCCAATTGGACGAAACTCCGAAGCGTGTCCGGGCGCTTGCCACAACCTACGCCGCGTTCCTGGACCGCGCCTTCAATCGGAAAACGACGCGCTTCCACAATTTCCTTAGCAAAGACCGCTGCTGGCTCGACGAGCAGGGCTCCGAGGATTCTCATGGACGGGCGATCTGGGCGCTGGGCACCGCAGTGGGACGCTCGCCGCATTGGAGCGCGCAGATCATGGCCGAACGACTGTTCGGGCAGGCGCTGCCGGCCGTGACGAACTTCACCTCGCCGCGGGCTTGGGCCTTCAGCCTGATTGGCATTCACGAATGTCTGCACCGGTTGAACGGGGACCGAATGGCCAAGGATGTCCGCGCAGAACTGACCAAGCGGCTGGTGGCGCTCTTCGACAATGTCGCGGAGCCCGGCTGGACCTGGTTTGAAGACGGGCTGACCTACGACAACGCCAAACTCGCTCACGCCCTGATCGTCAGCGGACGCGCCACCGGGCAGAGCGGCGTGTACGAGCGAGGCATAAAGGCGTTGCGCTGGCTGGTGGGCGTCCAGACCTCGCAACAGGGCCAGCTGCGGCCCATCGGCAGCAACGGATTCTATAAGCGCAACGGCATGCGCGCGGACTTCGATCAGCAACCCATCGAGGCGCAGACCACGGTCTCGGCTTGCCTGGCAGCGTACCGCGCCACCGCCGACCCGTGGTGGTATGAACAGGCGCAACGCGCCTTCGACTGGTTCCTCGGCTGGAACGATCTCGGCCTGGAACTCTATGCCCCCTTGAGCGGCGGCTGTCGCGATGGGTTGCACCCGGACCGGGGCAACGAGAACCAGGGAGCGGAATCGACGCTGGCCTTTCTCCTCTCGCTTGCGGAAATGCGGCTGATGCAGAGCACCGCGACTTGCGTTCGACGAGCCGGCGTGGCGGCCCCGATCACGCTATGAAGCCCATCGACCTCAAACGCAGCACCGTCACTTTAGACCCAGACCCCACTCACGTGCTGGCCAGGCCCTTTCGTCTCATGAGTCACTCGCGCTCCGTTAAGATCTCCGCTCGGGTGATGGCCCTTTCCGAAAGCGAAGTCCACACTCTTTTGGACGGGATGAGGGCCGAGTTCGGCGACCGCCAACTGAAGATCGACGAATTCCTCCACCGGCGGTTTGACGAGGTCAGGCCCTATCTGCTCAATGGCCAGAGACTATCCGAAGAACGGAAACTGGTGCTGGGCGGGTATTTTACCCACGAGTATTCGCTCGAAGCCGCCGCGTTGTTCAATCCCTCGATGGTGCCGCATCTGGATCAGTCGGGCGTGCCGACCGGCTCCCTGCGCTTCATTCTGAGCTTGCGGGCCACGGCCGAGGGGCACGTTTCCTCGATCGCTTTTCGCAGCGGATTATTGGACGCCGGCAGCAACATCACAATGGACGTGCCCTCCCGCTACAGCCTCGAGCCGATGCAAGTGCCCAACTCGACGTTTGAAAAACCCCTCTTCGAACGGAAGCTTCAGGAACTCCGTCTCATGGGCGACTTCAATCGCGACGTTCTCAACGGCTTGCCGGAATCATTCACGCTGGAAGAACTGCGCGCCAGCATCGGCCGCCACGAGAAGCAGCTTCCCGAGCATGAGCTGGAAACGACTAAGGGCACGGCCAGAGAAACCCTGATGCTTGCCCAGTCCAATTACGAAGTACAGTTCGCGCCGGAGTCGGTCTTGTCCGAGCGGGTCTTGTTCCCAGTCACTCCTTCGCAGAGCAACGGCATCGAAGACGCTCGCTTCGTGCTCTTCCACCAGGAAGACGGCACGACAACGTATTATGCGACCTATACCGCGTACGACGGAAAAATGATCCTGCCCCAGTTTCTCGAGACGTCGGACTTCCTTCGCTTTAAGTTCATCACGTTGAACGGCCCGGCCGTCGAGAACAAAGGCATGGCGCTCTTCCCCCGTAAAATCAAGGGCCTCTATGCGATGCTGGGCCGGCAGGACGCGGAGAACATCTACGTGATGTTCTCCGATCATCTCCATTTCTGGGATACCATGCAGCTCATCCTGGAGCCCAGGTTCCCCTGGGAATTCGTTCAGCTCGGCAACTGCGGCTCGCCGATCGAAACCGAAGCGGGCTGGCTCGTCATCAGCCACGGCGTGGGGCCCATGCGAAAGTACTGCATCGGCGCTTTCCTGCTCGATCGTGACGACCCGACGAAGGTGATCGGCCGCCTGCCCGAACCATTGATCAAGCCGAACATAGACGAGCGCGATGGCTACGTGCCCAATGTCGTTTACTCGTGCGGCAGCCTCGTGCACAACGGCCAACTCGTTATTCCCTACGGGATATCCGACTACGCCACGACCTTCGCTACGCTGCCGCTTAACCAGGTCCTGGCTGCGATGGAATAGTGTCGTGGACGGCAGGATGTGCATCCCCTAGCGTTCTGGCGACTATTATTCGCAGTTATTCAGATTTGGTCCCAAATCTGCTTGAACCATGCCCGGTAGAGGAGAGAATGTTGAACGTCAGGGGAGAGCCCGCAATGTCGGATCTGCTCGAACTGGACTCAACCACGTGGCACAGGTTGAGAGGAGCGGCTCTCGACAAGAAAACACTCTGCTTTGAGCTACTTTCGAACCGTACTACCAGTACGTCCGCAAGCTTCATCATCTACAGAGCCAGGATCCCCGGCGGATGGCTCCTCACCGTGCGTCCCCATGACAGCGTGACATTCGTTCCGGATCCGCTGCACGAGTGGAACGGCGGCTCCGGCGACTAGTTTAGCCGCGGCCTAGCGGGTCCTACGCTAGAAGCTGACCCGTAGTTTTCGCCACGCCAGGATTCCCAGCAGCAAGCCGAAGCTCATCAGTCCTGCGGATCCCGGCTCAGGAGTGATGCCGGAGGCGGTGGTGGAGCTGCAGCCTTCTACGTCCGTTTCACCGGCCAAGGTGTTCGCGGTCTCCGCGAAGACGCAGCCGTTGATCGTTCCGGCAAGCACCCCGCTTCCCCCGGTTGCGGCGGACATCGTGAAGCTTTGTCCCGCCAGAACGTTTCCGTCAAACGTGATCGCTCCGGAGCTTCCGACGCTGATCGTGGCGATGGTCCCGACGATCCAGAAGATATTACTGGCCTGCGCTCCGTTTTGCAGTGTAAACGTCATGGCACCGTTTACGGTCAAGGCATCGGCAATCCTGATAATAAAGACTGCATTGGGGTTACTCTGGGCATTGAATGTCAAATTAATGCCCGTGGCCGTCGAGATGTTCGGCGACGTAAACGTGTACACATTGTTTCCCAAGAACGTAGTGCTCGTCGTCAAACCACCCAGGGATTGGGTGGATGGCAGTAGCGCGGCCGCATTGAACGCGCTCTCGAAGTCGGAGTACGCCGTTGCAACGGTCGGGTTACTTGGAGCCGGATAGACGGTACCGGTTGCGGTCGCAGGTGGAAAACCCGTAATCGTAGTTGTGGCCCCAACATTGCCGGCAACCGAGGACGTCCCGGTATTTGAAATCGTGCTGCCGAGGAGTCCGAAAGAGGTGGCAGAGTTCAGATTCACCTGGATCGGAGCTCCAAAAGCAGGCGCAACAGCCGCTACAACCATCACCAGCCAAATCAATCCTCTCCGCATGTTTCCCCCTTCGCCCTCGGAGTTTCCGCTGCGAAACACTGCAGGGACTTCACCGCGGGTTCCACGTTGGCCTTCCTGGCCGGTAGTATACACCTGATCGCCTCCATATGGAGCCGTCATCTTTATCCCGAGGGACTCCGGCGCCTGTGCACAGTGCCTCAGAGCCTCGTTTCAAGCGATTTCTCCTTGCACTTTTCGTTCCGTTCCTTACGATCTCTCTGCTCGGACCGCCGCCCCGTTCCGATCGGCAGAGGCTGTGTGGTATCTGCCTGCGGCATGTCCGGCTGCGCCGCAATTTTCGGGGACTCTATCGCTTGGCCGAGTCCCGGCCTGCGAGCGCCGCAAATGAGGTCGGAAACCGCACGACTCCCCAGAGCGCGCTGTCGCGGAAGAGCGGCCTGGCGGTGTGGGGGGTGCAGCGCGAAGCAAAACCTGCACTTTCCGCCGCAAAACCTGCATCCGGTGCAGCCCGCCCGGTGTCCCGTCAGCGCCGGTAGGCCTGGTCCGTCGAGCGGCCGGAGATGGTGCCAATCGTGCACTGGCACATCAGTCGCGACAGGTTCGTGCGATAGAAAGAGGAACAACCAATGAAACTAGTGATCGTGGCCGGTTTGGCCATCACAACGACACTGCTGGCGGCCGATAGGGATGAGCCTGCCAAGCGGTTGGAATCGTCTGCGTCGGTCTTCTCGGAGATCATGGCAACACCCGACAAGGGGATTCCGCGGGATCTGCTTGAGAAGGCGCACTGCATCGTCATTGTGCCGGAGCTCAAGACGGCGGCTTTCATCGTCGGCGGCAAGTACGGAAAAGGGTATCTGTCCTGCCGTAACAAGGGCGGGATGGGCTGGTCGGCGCCCGCCACGGTCCGCATCGAGGGCGGCAGCGTTGGCTTTCAGATCGGTGGCTCCGAGACGGACCTGATTATGCTGGTCATGTCGGCACGCGGAGCGGAAAAACTGCTCGAGAGCAAGTTCACGCTGGGCGCCGAGGGTTCGGTTGCGGCTGGCCCCGTCGGACGGACGGCGACGGCTCAAACCGACGCCCAAATGCATGCGGAGATTCTTTCGTGGTCGCGGTCCCAGGGCCTCTTTGCCGGTATCGCTCTGGAAGGAGCGACCCTGCGGGAGGATCTGGATGACAACGCCGCACTCTACGGCTCGAAACTGGAGAATCGGGATATCGTGACCGGCGGCAGGGCTGCCCCCGAATCGGGCGTTCGCCTGATCGGCCTCCTGGACAAGTACTCGGATCGGCGAGAACGCTAAAGGAAGAACAATGAAGCTCATCAGCGCGTTTCTGACGGTATGCGGACTCGTGGCGGCCCAGTCGGCGCAAGCTCCGAACCCGGTTCAACAGTCGGCCGACAACACGGCCAGGATGGCCGCCGGCTCGATGCCTGTCTATCGCATCAGCCTGGTCGAGCGAACCACAAAAGCGGTCAACTACAATCACCGCGGCGGGGCTACGAAGATCGACTTCGAAGGCACCCCTCTGCTTCCGGAGGCTCGCGGCGAGGCGAGGGTCCAGAGCAAGCAAGGCAATATCGCAATCGAGGCGGAGTTCCGCAAGCTTCAGCCCGCCACGACCTACGGGCCCGAATACCTGACTTACGTGATGTGGGCCATTACTCCGGAAGGCCGCACCACCAATCTGGGCGAGGTCCTGTTGAACGGATCCAACAGCAAGCTGGACGTTACAACGGAGTTACAGTCTTTCGGCTTGATTGTGACCGCGGAACCTTACTTTGCGGTGACGCAGCCGAGCGACGTTGTCGTGATGGAGAACATCATCAGGGACGACACCCGCGGAACTATTGAACAGGTCGATGCCAAGTACGAGCTCATGAAGAGGGGCCAGTACACGCTCAACGTGAACCCGGCCGAGATCAAAGCTGTGCGGCTGGATAGGAAGACCCCGCTCGAACTGTACGAAGCTCGCAACGCCGTCCAGATCGCACGCTGGACGGGAGCCCAGCAGTACGCCGGAGAAACCTTCCAGAAGGCGGTCCAGGATCTCGAACAGGGCGAGACCGACTTGACCCGCAATGCGGGCAGGAAGCCCATCGCCACGGCCGCACGAGAGGCCGTTCAAATGGCCGAGGATGCCCGCATCATTACCGTGAAGAAGATCGACGAGGAGCGACTGGCCAACGAGCGTCAGGCTGGCGCGGATCGCGAAGCGCGCGCCGAAAGCGGACGCGCTGCGGCGCAGGCCGACACCGCGCGTGTCACCGAGGACGCGCTGGCGGCACGCGTTGCCGCGCAATCCGAGGCGGACCGCGTGCAGCGGGACAACGCCGCGAAGCTGAACGCCGTTCAAGATGAAGCGAACCGTGCCCAGCGTGACAATGCAGTACAGATGGCCGCCGCGCAGAACGAAGCGGATCGCTTGAAACGAGAGAACGACGCGCAAACGGCCGCCTCCCAAGCCGAGGCGGACCGTCTGAAGCAGGAAAACGACGCGCGGGCGACTGCGGCGCAGAATGAAGCCGATCGCCTGAAACTGGAGAACGACGCGCAGAGGGCGGCCTCCAAGGCCGAGCTCGATCGCGCGGCGACGGAGAAAACGGAACTGCGCGCTCAGCTACTGAGCCAGTTCAACGCGATTCTACAGACCCGCGATACAGCCCGCGGCCTGATCGTGAACATGTCGGATGTCCTATTCGACACGGGCAAGTCCTCGCTGCGGCCTTTAGCGCGCGAGAAGCTGGCCAAGGTGGCCGGGATCGTCTCGGGGCACCCGGGTCTGCGGCTGGACGTAGAAGGCCATACCGACAGCGTGGGCGGCGATGCCTACAACCAGCAGCTCTCCGAAGACCGCGGTTCGTCGGTGCGCGACTACCTGACCGAGCAGGGAATGGCGGCAGCCTCGGTTACCTCAAGAGGCTTTGGTAAGACTCAGCCGGTGGCCTCGAATGAGACCGCCGCAGGCCGGCAACAAAACCGGCGGGTCGAGCTCGTTATCTCCGGCGACATCATTGGTTCGGAGATCGGCTCGCCCAGAGCGGCGATGTAACGGGCTTTGGGCGCTCAATTTTGGGGGCTGCCTCCTTGCGGCAGCCCTCCGCCTCGAACATTCTTCCCTTGCTGACCAAGGAGAGGGCAAAGGACACGAATGGACAAAAGAATACTGAAGCGACACAAGCGCCAGGTTTCGCGCGCGAAAGCGCGGGTTAGACTGTCGGAGCCCGACCTGAGGACACCGGAACAGATAAAGGCGGCACGGGAGGCGAGCCGCCCTGCCGGAAACCGGCGCGACGGCCCCCACCCGAATTACTCCATGCCGTCAATCCGAACTCACGCCGGCTCTGCCAGAGACAGCACGGCGAAAGCCGACGGATAGGGCCATGATCCGCACCGCGGCAGGGCTGTTCTCAATCCGCTGTCCACATTGCAGATCGATCGAGTTTCGAAGCGTAGGCGTCCGGAACCTTCTTGAGGGCGCTTTCTACTGGCTCCTTCAACCCTGCCGGTGCTCTCTTTGCGGTCGCCACTTTTTCCTATTCCGATGGC